>Ga0315915_1000188_pt1 | contig 53204 bp, 25 predicted proteins | sample MpolbnodulesMG_FD_207738 | JGI IMG/M metagenome (GOLD analysis project Ga0315915, IMG submission 207738) | Medicago polymorpha root nodule microbial communities from Los Angeles, California, United States - branched nodules | ecosystem: Host-associated > Plants > Roots > Nodule | place: USA... | reverse complement strand
GTAGGATAAAATTAGATTAAGTGTAGTCTTGTTAATCTGATGAATTGATGATACTATGGGGACTGAACTTTTGATGTTACAAACAGTGGGGTGTTATTCACTACACTTTTAATATTATAGTGTTAACTTCATCAGAAAAGTCATTTTCACGACTTCACCATAGAATTTACCAAAAAGAAACTGAATGCTGGATAAGTTAGGCCAATTACTAACTATTAAAAAGTCAACAACGTAAATAAATATGATTTCAAATTCACAGGTATTTAAAATTAAAGATTAACGATATACAATTACAAACTTAGTCCAAGATCCTTATAAATCATTCATAAGTTTGAAGACCAAATTAAGAAATATATATAATAGTTCAAAGAACTATTTAAAAGTTACAAATATTTCAGAACCCTCTACAATAATAAAATCTAAAGACATTAAAAAAGTTAGAAGAGTACCCTTAACTTTTGGATGGCTCCTAGAAGTTCCTCCAATGTGTTCCTTCTTTACAACACTATTACCACAAGAGACCCCTTTTTTATGACCTTGTAATGGATAAAAAAAATAAAGAAAAATAGACGTTAATCAAATATCAAATGAAAATTACAACATACAAAGAAGAAAATATAAAAGAAAGAAAGAAAGAAAAACCTAGTAATTTCTTTGGGTTTGATTCGTTTTTGGCACGATTAATAGTAACATTGAATGAAATTGGTCTCTGTCGAATCATCTCAAATTTACAAACATCATCAACTTGCAAATTATATTTTTCTCTGAATAATTTCCAACCACCACTTATACCATATTTTTTCTTGGTACCATAATACCTCAAACTCACTTTCACAGTCCTTTCTTTACCAACCCTTACTGTTGCAGTCCCTTTAAAATCGTTCAAGTGTTCTCTTGAAAACTCACTTGGTAACCACTGTTTCAAATAATGGTTTATTAGAGATATTAATTAAAGCTTAAATTAATAGATACTTTTATATAGCAAACATACCAAGAAATAGCCATTGGCGTAAGATTGTATCATTATAACTTCAAAAGAGGGATTCTCATTAACAGCTTCAGATGTTACGTATTTTCTAGCCTTCTTTACCATGGCCACTTTGTTACTATCTGCAAAGTTTAGGCATTAACTATTTATTATACAGACAAGCCTAAATCTACCAAAAAAAAGAGAGAAAAATCACCTGAGAATTTTGGTTGGGTGGTGTCAAAATCCATACTCACTTTTCTCTTGCCATTTCTTTGAGCTTGCTTTGGCATTTCAACACTCTCATCACTAGCTTCATCACTTGATTCGTCACTTTCTTCACCTTTTTCAGTGGCTTCAGCATCACTTGATTCATCATTTTCTTTACCTTCTTTTGTGGCTTCAGCACCTTCATCAACGGATTTGATTTTGGAGTAATTTATTTCTAAAGTATTGGCACCAAATATCTTAACCTTAAAATATGATCCACCAATGAACTTGAAAGTCAAGAGATATCCATATTTGAAAAACTTAGCAAAACTTTCCCAATTCTTTTGAAACCAAATATCACCATTACTCTCCACCCAAAATATTTTTTGTTCAACACCGTTTGGAAACTTAAGGAATATAGGGTTTGATATTCCTTTCCAATATTTCTCCACATATAACTTAGGAACCCTCTGCAACAAAGAAATTCAGAAATCATACATTAACATTTTTAAAACAATGATACATAAACAATAGGGTTTACATCATAAATGAAACATAATATAAATATGCAATATAATATTATTTCTAATAGACTTACAAGTTTCTTATCTTGCAATATTATTCTATGAAAATCTGGAACATGTTGACATGACATGATGTTAGTGAGTGAGTATTGGGCTAAGGCTTTAGGAAGTGAGATGATGAGTTAAAGATTTTGAATGTGAGATTTTTGTTTCTGAAGTCTCTGAAGCCACGTTTGTAAAAATGTTATAATATCCTATGAAGTTTGAATGTTAAAGAATGATGGATTGGTCGTGTAGTGTCTTTTCATTTTAATTATCTTTTTTATTTTTGGGAAGCAATTGTATGATGAGTAGAAAAAAGATAGGCAACTTTTTCACTAATATAGAATCAATTGGGAAGTGAGAAAAGTAGTAGAAATTGAAAGGCATGTGTTATGAAGGAATTGTGTTTTGACTATTAGGTCTAGTTGGATAATTTGGTTTGAAGAGCAAAGTTACAAGTTTGTCTTATTTCATTAACTATGTGGTTATTTGTAGTATGGTAGAAAATCAAGACTGTTGATGAGTTTGGCATTTGACGGTGACACAGTAAAAAGTTAATTTTCTTTATTAGAAGCAAACTGTAAAATGTGATTGACAAGTATAAGCTACAATATTTACTCAAAAGATATAGTTAGTTAATATAAGCCACAAATAGAATACCATTCAATTGAAATCATAAAAGCAATTCAATTTCTACCAATTGATTCTATTTTAGTGAAAGTTGATTGGCTATCTTTATTCAAGCTTCATGCGTCTAATCAAATTTACAAGGCATGCATGCTTGATGATCCAACAGTCTCATACGGCATACACTCAAAAACACATCGATTAGATTACAAAGCCCTATGTCTTTCACTTTGATCACTTAATCTGCCATTTTTACATAAGCTACTGTAGGGTCCATTTCACATGAGCTCACAATGTAAGCTAGAAATAGAAGCACCTTTTAATCTGCCACAATAGTGTGTATCATCACAATATTTAACATGACCGAGTCATTGAATGTTTCATTCTGTTCTGAAATTCGGATATGTTGTAGTTTTTTATTAGGGTTAATAGTGTTTTACCTCCTGTAATATGGGTCATTTCCAGTTTTTTTCCCTATAATATGTTTTTTTTGAATTTCATCCTTGTAATTTGAAGATTTTTTAGTTTTGGACATTCATGGAAAATTTCACCCCCTGTAATTTGAGCAAATTTAAGTTTACCCCCTTGTAATTTGACAAAATTTTGGTTTACCCCCTGTTAATTTGAGCAACTTTCGGTTTACCTCCTGCCGTATCTTCAATTTTGTACAGTCAAAATTCATGAAGGTCCAAAACCAAAAATCTTCAAATTACAAGGAGGAAATCCAAAAAAAATATTTTACAGAGGGTAAAACTGAAAATGATATATATTACAGGGTAAAACACTATTAACCCTTTTTATTATAAAGAAGGATCATATTTCAAGGTTGAGATATTTGGACTCAATACATTAGAAATAAACTCTTTCAATATAACATTTCGTAGATGAACCAATTGCACATCTTTTATTTCAAGACATGAATACCGATTGGGGATTCAACAGTCAATACAAAATAACACTAGGATACAATGATTTGAATACAAAAAACCCAGATTTTGTAGCAATCTCAATCGGCCTTGATGGCATGCTATCATATAGTGTTTTTCATTTAGTTTTTATGTGTTTTAGTTTAGTTATTAGCAGTTTTGGAAAGCTGAAAACTAGAAAGGACAGAAAATAAGGAGACTAGGAAAACCAAAATCGGGCCATGATTATGACCTGATTTTTGAGAAAATTTTGAGCTTTTCAAGTCAACAAAAATCGGGCCACGATTTCTAAAAACCGGGGCACGATTTTTATGTTACAAAGACTAATTCAATTAAAGTCAGGTGTGTTTCTAAGCCAAGGGTTCGAAATTTTGAGGTGAAAAAGGTGTTTTTGAAGCGGAAGAACTGGAGAACCGATGAGAGACCATGAAAACTCATAGTCAATCTTCCAATCTATGTAATGAATCTTTCTTTTGAATTAGTTGTTTATGCCTACGATGAATCTTTTGTAAGCTATATGGCCACGTAATTTGTATGAGCTCTCTTGAATATCATTGAAGATCTAGTCTTATTCAGATTTTCTTGAATGTAATGCCTTTTATATGTTTATGATTGACTACTAGCCCTAGCTTCTTGAATGTATGAATTGATTATAAATTCTGAATGACTAGTCATAGCTTTTGAACCTGACTCAGGTAATTTGATTAACTTAACTGGTTAAGCTAGCTAGAGATACATAATTGTTAAGTTATGATTTAGAGATTAACGGACTATTAAAACCTCCAACGGTTTCAAATTCACCTAAAATATTAAAGGATTGTGACTTTAGGAGAGAGTTCTAAGTCAAGAGATTGATTAGAACTACTTTGTTAATCTATCGTTAGACTAGGAAAACAATGATAGGAAAGAGGTACAAATTATGATATAGCAAGCATTAGAGGATTCAATCGGCTTAATCATTATCCACATTAAATTTCTAAAATCAACTTTTACTACACTTTTCTATTATATTAGTTAATGTTATCATCCTTTATGACGATGAAATTACTAAGTAGAAATTAACAACAGACTTAATGATACAAATTTAATATTATTATTTTGATAGTTTTTGGTACACTTGTCAAATATTTATCAGGCCTATAGAAATTTTGAAGGAACGCCAACACTCATAACCCTAGCAGAGCGCCTCCCCAAAATAATTGAAAATATAAATTAATATTTACTTTTCAATAACAAAACTCATACACATCAACCAAGTGTTACAAAATAAAAAATTTCTAGCATGAACTCGCAGCCCAACAAATCAAATGTTATTAAACTTAGATTAACTATTGATCAAACGAGTCATTGCTGAACTATTAGATAAGTGTTGGATCAAAATGTTTACTATACATCTTCAACACTCAATTGCTTTCTTTTATTATAAACTAGTATATTTGTCCGACGTTATTCGGTTTAGACATATAATCAAGGACGACCAAAACGTATCTACAGATAAAATATACCACGAGCCGGTACAGGACCAATATCATAATAGCTACACATGAATAAAAAAAAAATCATATTTTAAATACTCGTAAATTTATAGATACACATGCAAATGAAATTAACAGGATTTAGTAAAAAAAAAGAAGAAAAATTGACAAACTAGATTTAGTAAAAATTTTAACACGTATAAAATAAGATAAACATTTTTAAGTTCCCGAACTCGCATAAATTTATACCCGTTATTAAATTAGTAAAATTATACGATTGTCGTATTATTTAAATAAAAATTTCTCGTCATGAAATAAAAATATTCTCGTCATTAACAAAAAAAATATGTTGCATACAGAATTTTGGTCGTCCTTAGTATATGTCTAACTCGAACAACGTTAAATAAATACACTAATTTAGAATAAAAGAAAGCAATTAAGTGTTAACAGTGTATAATAAGCATTCTTATCCAGCCTTTATCCAATGGTTCACATTCATTCAAAAAGGAAAAACAAAAAAAAAATGTCTCCTACGGTAGGAGACCTATTTAAGTCTCCCACCGTAGACATGGCCCTTAAGAGTATTGATCTTAACTTTAAATATTTTTCATGTTTATAATGTGTACAATTAATCAAGGATACATTCACAAATTATGTTTTATTATTTATTAATTATTGCAGATTCTGAAAGTCTGAATTACCTAATAAATTCAACGTTTTTATCATCATTAGACATGGTATATAGCTATATGAATCACTTAAAACGTTTATTGGTTGAGAAAATGATATGGTGATTCAGACAGAAATAATGTTAATGGTGTTGTAGATGATGTTAGTTGGTTTTTAAGAAGTGATTTGAGCCAAAACTATGTCATCATAAAGTAACTAAAGCTATGTAATTAATTAGACATTAGAAAATAGACACTTAAAGTATGACAGATATTGTGATGACACAGAAATAGGACAAAGCAAATCCACTTTTGTGGCAAATTAAAAGTTGTTTCTATTTCTAGCTTACATTGAAAGATGGACCAGACAGTACCTTATATAAAAATGGCAGATTAAGGGATCAAAGGGAAATACACACGGTTTTGTAATCTAACCAATGTGTTTTTGAGTGTATACATGTCTTGAATAAATATGGCCAGCCAACTTTCACAGAATTGTACTAACTGCCAAACACTTTTTATCGTGTCATAAATGCCAAGTTCAATCCAACACCAAAGTAGTAACACCAGAAAAAATTATAGAGAAAATGCATCATTTCTCTACAAATGACCTGTAGTGGACAGTAATAGTGTCTTGGTTTTCTACCATACTACAAAAAATATCTTTTAACTTTATAACATTCAAAATCTTAACACTCAAAATCATTCATTGGATTTATAACATTGTGACCTGAGAGAAAAACAGACTTACCACTCAAAATCTTTCACCTCACTTCTCTAAGCCTTAGCCCAATACTCACTCACATACATCAGTTAACCATGTCATATCAACATATTCCGGATTTTCATAGGATAATCTTGCAAGATAAGAAACTTGTAAGCATATTAGAAACAATTATTTTGCATATTTACATTATGTTTCATTTATAATGTATTATTTATATATCATTCTTTTAAAAATGTTAATGTATGGTTTCTTAATTTCTTTGTTGCAGAGGGTTCCTAAGAAATATGTGGAGAAATATTGGAAAGGAATATCAAACCCTATATTCCTTAAATTTCCAAACGGTGTTGAACAAAAAATATTTTGGGTGGAGAGTAATGGTGATATTTGGTTTCAAAAGAATTGGGAAAGTTTTGCTAAGTTTTTCAAATATGGATATCTCTTGACTTTCAAGTTCATTGGTGGATCATATTTTAAGGTTAAGATATTTGGTGCCAATACTTTAGAAATAAACTATGCCAATATCAAATCCGTTGATGAATGTGCTGAAGCCAAAGAAGAAGGTAAAGAAAGTGATGCTGAAGCCACTGAAGAAAATGAAGAAAGTGATGAATCAAGTGATGAGGAAGCCACAAAAGAATGTGAAGAAAGGAATGAAATCAGTGATGATGAGAGTTTAGATGAGGTGGAAATGCCAAAGCAAGTTCAAAGGACAAGGAATGGCAAGAGAAAAGTGAGTATGGATTCTGACACCTCCCAACCAAAATTCTCAGGTGATATTTCTCTCTTTTTTGGGTAGATTTAAGCTTGTCTGTTACTCTATTTTTTATCACTTGTTTTTATAGAAATAATTTCTTTTAAAGAGTTATTGAATGGTTTGTTGCAATTTTATGTCTGAAAGGTTGAAAAGAAAAATGTCTTGAAGTGCTCAATAGATACTTTTTATATAAAAATGTGTTTTTTTTTGGTAGGAAAAATATGTGATTTTTATTATGATAAAAAAATAATAAATACTTAATTGGTTTTCTTAAAATCTTCTAAAAACAATATCTAAATCAAATGTATAATAAATAGTTAATGCCTAAACTTTGCAGGTAGTAACAAAGTGGCCATGCTAAAGAAGGCTAGAAAATACCCAACATCTGAAGCTGTTAATGAGAATCCCTCCTTTGAAGTTATAATGACACAATCTTACGCCAATGGCTATTTGTTGGTAAGTTTGCTATACAAAGTATCTATTAATTTAAGAAAACCAATTAATATCTCTAATAAACCATTATTTGAAACAGTGGATACCAAGTGAGTTTTCAAGAGAACACCTGAAAGATTTTAATGGAACTGCAACAATAAGGGTTGGTAATGAAAGGACCGTGGAAGTGAGTTTGAGGTATTATGGTACCAAGAAAAAATATGGTTTGGGTGGTGGATGGAAATTATTCAGGGAAAAATATAATTTGCAAGTTGACGATGTTTGTAAATTTGAGATGATTCAAGGGAGACCAATTTCATTCAATGTTACTATTACTCATGCTAGAAGCGAACCAATCCCAAAGAAATTACTAGGTTTTCTATCTTTCTTTTTTATTCGCTTTTTTGTATGTTATAATTTTTTTATTTGATATTTGATTAACATCTATTTTTCTTTATTTTTTTTATCCATTACAAGGTTATAAAAAAGGGGTCTCTGGTGGTAATAGTGTTGTAAAGAAGCAATACATTGGAGGAACTTCTAGGAGCCATCCAAAAGTAAAGGGTATTCTTCTAACTTTTTTAATGTTTTTAGATTTTATTATTGTAGAGGGTTCTGAAATATTTGTAACTTTTATATAGTTCTTTGAACTATTATATATATTTCTTTAAATACCTGTGAATTTGAAATAATTTTTATGTTGTTGAACTTTTTGATAGTTAGTGGTTGACCTAACTTATCCATTTTTCAGTTTCTTCTTTTAGTTTAGAACCTAACTATAAATCTATTCAAATATATCTAAATTTTTTGGGTGTTAAAAAATTAGATTAGATACTATCATTTTGTTTTATGCATGTACAGAAGGTCGTGATGTGAAGGAGCATAAGACATTCAAGGTTTTCGTGAAGAACAAAACCCCGGTAAGTTATAGTTACATAAAAATATATGTCAAATCACATATCTAGTCCCTTAATTATTTATGAGATTTCATATTTTCCCATAATTAACTTTCGTTCAATTTAGTCTCATAAGTTTTCTCCGTTAGTCAAGTCAGTCCTATTCTATTAACTTTTAACCTCTAATGTATAAGGTGGACACACAATGTATGTGAAAGTCCTCACTAATTTATTTGTTCAGTATTAACCGTTATTGTTAGATTTATAGATACATATGTTAGAACTACATGATAAATAAATAATATTTGTTTGTATCTGTAGTGTGTACCAAAGGAGTTTATGAAAAGGGGATATCATGAAAACATTGTGGAGTTGAAAATGGGGAGAAAATCATGGTTTGTAAAAGTCAATTATTATCAGAGTCTTTGTGGCTGCAGGTTCAGTAAAGGATGGAGAAAATTCATGAAAGAATGCAAAGTGGAGATTGGAGATATTTGTCTCTTCAAGTTAATTGATGAAAGAAATTTTGTGTTTAATGTTTCAATTGTTGGAAAGAATCCATTAGCTGTGCTTCTTTAGGGCACTAACTAGATGTTTATTTGCTCTGCCGTTTCAAGTGCTGGATATTTATTTCTACAATTTTAAGCATTGTATTTTGGTAATGTAAACATTTGTATTTGATTTGAACCTAAGAAGTATCCTGACAGCCTTTGGATATTTGTTCTATGATTGTTGGTAATGTGTTTTAAACTTTAGGTTCTTCTCCAACTTGATTCCTTGGAAACAAGGCTTGATGATCTATTAGTACATGCAAATATATTGTTTTTTTTACTAGTGGTTAAAAAAATTGTTTGATTTTAGTCATGGTGAAATTATTCATTTTTTTGGTTTGTTCCATTATAGATGAACAGACACAACTTTTTTAAGACTTCATCTTCTTTAGCTCATCAATATGCTTGATTAAAGACAATATGACTTGCTTGGCTCTGGCATTCATTTATTCATCATCAAACAAATGACTACAAGCTTTTCTTCCATGTAGCATGACAGATTAATGACACAGCTATAAACAAATGATTAATGCTGCAAATTAGTGCCATTGCAAAGTCCAAAGTGTAACAAAGTTTTGATTTTGACAAGTGCAAGATGTGGTTTGTGTATGAACAAGTCAATAATTTTATCAGATGCAACAATATTATCAGTAGAATGTGCTTAGAATTTGTTTGGTACATTACTCTTGCCTTCCTCCCCTCTTTCTTGTCTTTTCTAAAATAAAGTTGCTTGAACTAGCTAGGGAAGAAGCATCATGATGGATAGTAATAGCAAAATCATTTTGTAATGGTACTAGAATAGTTGCAGAAATCAGTATTGAAAAATTTCAGCAAATACCTCAAATTTATAACCTTGCAAAATACCAAAAATGGCTATTATGTCTGCTCAAAGTGAAAGTTTTTGGCTGCATTTAATACTAGTAATTGGATAAGCTCATACATGTATATCTTTTTACTTTCTCTGTAAACTTTTTTACTGGTATGAACTATTCCACATATATGGAAATTTTGTATCATGCCATCAGTAAGTGTTACATTTCAGTAACCGTTAAATGTTACTTGATTGATGCAGCTTGTATACAGAGTCTAGGTAATTACAAATTGCTACTTTAACCAATTATAATGAAATGAACATTGTCAAGTAACATTTTGGAAGGATCTATGTTTCAAGAATTGTAATATTATTGTATAAGGTAAGCATTGGCTGCCACTATGGGCTAACTCTCTTGGATTGTATTTTGATGATTTGTGATAGTCAGTGTTCTCAGATAGCGGCTATTGCGTAGAGAAGTTTGAAAAAAACGCCATTGTTCCACGATACACTATTTTGTACCAAGTGTTGTCAAATAGCGGCTATTTTCGTGCAATTGCAGTGTAGCTTAGAAAAATTTGAACAAATTCATATTTTCCGCAATCCACGATTGGCAATTGTGATACCGTTGTCAACTTACCACCATGTTTGCCATAACAAATTTAGTGTTTTAATTGTTATGTTAGTATCTTTCTCCCTTGCTAGAATTCGAACCTACTCGTTCAATCCCTTAGCTCAACCGAGTGAGCTACCCATCATCCCAAACAAATGGTTTGAATCTTGATCTAATTATCATTCAATGTTAAATATATATTTCTTTTTACACGAGTTAGTTCTTAGTAATGGTTAGAGAGAATTCTAATTGCCATCTGATATTGAATTTTTTTCATATACTTGAACAGGTTATGGTATGCTCTTGAATTTTAGGAACCTGCAGCTAAATTAGACCTCATTCTAAATTATAGGGATTGAACTTGTTTTTAACAAGGTTTTAAGCAATCACAGAACGTTTAGATTTTATTTACTTTTTTCTTTATTATCTCTGCAGGAAACATAACTAGTATTCCCAGATATTATAAAAATTCCATAAATGATCACTCTCCAATATAGTAATTTTTTTTTTTGTAGAAATAAAGAAACTTTACATTCATAAACTAAAGAAATCATCTAAAAAAAAGGACATAGACAAAAATAAAATAAAATCATAGTAGCTATGAAACATACAGAAGATCAGAAAGATCGAGCAAATAAACAATTTTCTGCACTGAATCATTTTAGGTTGCTTACTGTTAATGTTGTGGTTGAAGAAGCTTTGATTAAAGATGATCGAGGAAGGCAATGTCTTGATGAACCTTGAGAATTGGAGGAAGCATCATACCTTAGGACTGCTTTCTGATTTTCCAACCTTGTCGGATGTATCTTAGTGAACCTTTGTTTCATTTAAACCAACGGGAAGAACACAGTTGCAAAATAAACCGAGTCTCGTAATTAGAGAATATTTACATTTTACGTAACACCCCTTAAAATGACAAAACAAGCAAGTGTCTCAAACAATTGAAACCTTGAACACATGATTTTGCACATCAATCGTCTCAAACAAGCAAGTGTCTCCAGTCTTTACTTTGCAATCTCTCACAAATTCTTGCCAGCCTTTGGTGAACCAACCATAGTCGAGATGTTCGCTATAACTCACATCTACAAACCATGTTCCTTCCCCTACTCTCAACTCCACTGAATTTCCACTAAATATACCATGCATCTTCAACAGCTCACTTGGTAGTACAACCAGCTGCATATATATGAACAAATTAAATTTTATACATTCACACACATAGCTATATACATGGTAACAGCATTTTAGGTAATTCATACCTTGTCTGATGATGTTATAAAAACCTTAAACATCTCATGTAAATTCAGACTTACAGAATCTGCAGTGATTAACAACAAAGAAAACATAGTTTAAGGAGATTTGCATGAATTGTACACAAAAAAACACGAAAACAAAATGAGTAAATAGACAATTACCCCCTCTGAAATTGTAAGTTTCGTCAATTACCCCCCCTGAAACTAACAAAACTTCAATTACCCCCATGAAATTGCACAACGTTAATCAATTTACCCCCTCCGTCAAATTCTTCTGTTAGTCAACATGATGTTTTGCAAATACCCCTGAAGTTTTGCACTTATGTGAAAAATGCCCCCCGAACTTAAAAATTTATATTTTTTTTCTTATGCTTTACTCAAAAGATATTAAAGGCAAACAAGGAAGCTTGAGAAATGTATTTAGGATTCAAGGAAGAGCTTAAAGAGTTGCTTGGTGAAGGGTACTATGGTAAAGGAGGATTACCAAAAGTGTTTATTGAAAAGAAATACATTGGTGGAGTTGAGGAAATTCAAAAACTTCATGATGACAAGAAGCTTGAGAAATTGCTTGATTGTTGTGAAATGATTGATGACATTGAAGGAGGTGATGGTGGATATGAGGCTTGTGGTGATATAAAGTTTGTTCCTTATGAAACATGTTATGGAAGTTGTAAAATCTACTATGAATGTGATTATGAAGAAGATGATAATTGTGAGGTTGGTGGGTGAGTGTGGATTTCAAAGGTATTCTCATTGCAATGAAAATGGCCTAATAAGAATTTCCATGTGTTGTTTCTAGTTCCATATTTCATTGTGACATTTAACAATGAAAATGGCCTAAGTTAATTGTTAATTGTTTGCCTTTAATATCTTTTGAGTCAAGAATAAGAAAAAAAAATATAAATTTTCAAGTTCGGGGGCATTTTGCACATAAGTGCAAAACTTCAAGGGGTATTTGCAAAACATCATGTTGACTAACAGAAGAATTTGACGGATGGGGTAAATTGATTAACGTTGTACAATTTCAGGGGGTAATTGAAGTTTTGTTAATTTTAAGAGAATAATTGACGAAACTTACAATTTGAGGGGGGTAGTTGCCTATTTACTCAGCTGCTATTTTAAAACCCCTCAGTTAAGATTAACAATGTGTAGAAGCAAGGAAGATTAATGCAAGTATAATATACAATGTTTTCAAAACCAAATTGGTGATTGATGTGACGAGGGTATTGGGTCATGAGTCACTTGTCAAACTGAATGATAGAAATTAATAGAGCTGATTGACCCGTTCTCAATAAAAAAAAAATCTTTATATTAAATTGGATTGAGCATAAAGACTTAATCTTATCAATATCAAATTTTGCAATGCATTTGATTCAAAATATACAATTACTCAATAATTATTATTTGTTTGACTAAAACTCAATAATATTTATATGGAATACTTTTAATGTATTTTCATATTCTAAATTAATGGCAAATGTAAGTATATGAGGATAAAGTATAATTTTTAAATTATTATATTTACATTCTCTAAAAAAAATGATTACTTTTTTTTTAGACAAAAAAAATTATTACTTATAAAGTAGTTATTTAAAGACAGTAAATTTATTCATCATCATTAAATAAAAGTAAAGAAGTTTTGATTGGAAGAAAGGAAAAAAAAAGCTACGAAATGACTACAAAGTACAATTTTTCCTTCCGATTACAACACAGTACACCTAAAAACACTGTCACTTTTTAATAAGCAAAAGACATGAGATAAAGGCACGCAACTAAATGAAGAAAAGTAAAAACTCTATCTCTCTTGACATGTAAGCCTCGGAAATGTCATAAAAAATATGACTTGGAATTATGTAGTTTTTTTCGCTTGGGGCTTTAGCCCTCTTTTTTCACCAAAACAAAAAAGAAAAAACCCTATCTCTCTTAACATTGCTCAGTGGCGCCTCCTCTTTCCCAATATCACTGCAACACTTTCTTCTATCTAACTTGATGGAAATTATTACTAAAATCTTGAAACTTTGTAGAAAAAAATTACAAAATTAATGTACTAAATATGTTACATCGAGCATTAAAATGGATCCTTACTCAAATATTGAAATCCTTCTAACTAATTAGGTGTAGTTTCTTCTCTTGAATGGAAGGAAGAACTTATTCATTAGGTTACAATTGAGCTAGATACTAGTATTGATTATCATTCAATTATTGGATGACAAAAATGAATCCTTACTCAAAAATTGAAATCCTTCATAAGAAATTAGGGGTAATTTCTTCTCTTGAATTGAAAGTATATACTTTTTTTCTTTTTTAGGTGACAATTGAAGGTAGATATTAGTATTGATTATCATTCAACTATTGATGACATTATTATATTTTATAATTTATATGAGTTGCACATTTTTGTATATGAATAGAATTTTTCAGAACAACAAAACCCCCCAAAATTTAATAAGGGTGAAGCCATCCTTTCTTACAAATGATGAATAATCATATTATCTCTAGTCTTCCAATGCAATACCTTTTCTTCCACCCATACGAAATGAAAGACCTGTAATCAAACATTCAATTTCAAAAATCAGAACTATTCTATATACACATCATATAACAAAACCCACTTTTTTTCTTCATTATTACTTAAATAAATTTAAAACCCATAATTGAGGGGTTAGAAAAGAGAGAGAAAAGAAGGTACCAAGATGAGATCTACAAATTGGTGGCTCATCGAAACGAGAGAAGGCAAGGAACTTCAAAGCAAAACCAATATCAATGAGAATTACACCAGAAGATGGATCCGCAACAAAAATATCTTTAACAGGTAACCACAAGAAAAGCTCTTCACGAGACATACCCTCTAAAACTTGAAGTTGTCTGAAACTGAGGTTAGCTTTCACAATAGTGTCAAAGAACACTGTGGTTTCATATTGAGCCAGGCAAGGATGGTCTAAGTGTACCTCTAAATAACCCATTTGATCGAATTTGAACGATTTCACACTTCGAGGGAAGAGACCAGCTGGAAGACCATGGTTGCGGAGAATCTTTTCAAGAGAAGATTCTTCGACTGTCCAAGAGAGAGGAAAGAAAGATGCAAGGAAAAGAATGAAGATGGAGACACGAGAACTAGTTGTCAGAGACATGGTCTTAGGAAGAAAAGTACAAGGAGATGCTTAGACAATGACTTTACTTTGAGGCTTTTGTTTTATTTAAGGTTTTGAGTTTGAGATTGGGTGCACTCATCACCAAAACTCACGCGGTTCAAATTTCAAGGTCAAATTATTATATTTTAAAAAAATTGTATTTAAACAAATTCGTCTTATTCTGATTAGACGACTGTGAATTGTTAAATGTAGTTTAATTGCACGCGGAGCGATCACGCTCAACCTTTTTCTGATGCCACATATATAATGAGGAAGCTCTCTAATTTTTGATTTCTTGAGCGTTTTTAATAGTTTTAATTAATGTTTATTTATTTTTTAAGGAAGTTTTAATGTTTATTATTATTTAAGTAGCGAAAAGTCAAGCACTCGTGCGTTTTTTCGCTCTTTTTATTACGCTAACATTTGATTTTTTTTAAGGGAAACATTTGAAAATTATTAATGGTGTTCTTTTTATGAAATTTTGATTTTGATTAAAACTAAAAATATAAACGTTTGTTGCTTTCAAGTTATAATAAACCAAACTAATCATGATTATTTATTTCAATGACACCAACAATATAACAAACAAAAAAATATAACTAATTTTTTTTTAATGACTTCAACAACAATCTTTATTATAGAAAAAGTTGTTTAATGGTATAATTGAGATAATGAAAAAGTAAGTATAAATATACTCATCTAATTTGTTACACTTTTTAAATGATAGGGAAAAAACAGACATATATTTATGTGTTTGTTACATTTTTTTTAATATTTATATTTATTCTTATCTATTTGTTACATGTATTATTTGGATTCAAAATTGAGGGCATTTTTGAAAGAAAAAAAAATCCAATCCAAAAGAGCTTAAAGAAGTAGTTTTCTTTATATATATAGTATAGATAAATACTCAATTTGTTCCAATATATATATTAAATAAGTTCTATTAATAATTTTACATTTTGCATTTCAATAACATTCATTTATTTCAAGGTTGTGACATCTTGGTAAAGCAAGAAACATAACACAAATTTCAATCAACCTTTTTAACCGGAGCCCGCATAGCCAAATGTAACACTATTTTTTTTTTTAGTAAAGAATAATCTCTATAATTTTTGTCTTTCCCAAAAAAAAAAAAAATTTTGACCTCCAAATCAACATTTTTTCATATACAAGAGTCAATGATCGTACACTTTACCACTTGCTTAAGGGTAAAAATCTTTTACTACTTTGACCAATCCTTGTTAGTTATTATTAATTGTATTTCTTTCTTGTGAGATGTTAATATTACACTCTGCTCCTCTTTATTTTAAAATACACCATTAATCCATTTAACTTAACACCTTAGATAACATTCAATAAAAAAAATCAAATAATTTAATTATAATATTGCCTAAATTATTTTTGACGTGCCAATTTGCCTTTAGCTGATCTTGACATTTTGTTCTCTGACCACGACTTGTCTGTTTTCCCATGATTTATTTATTCGGAATGTATTTAAAAATGAAAAATGCTAACAAGTGTCCTTAGAACATTGTTTAAAGATCCAAAAGTAGCAACTTTTAAATTGAAAATTGTGCAGTTATGACTTTAACATGTATTTGACTTGTGTTTTTAAGACAAATTTATTTTAGTGGGTTCCTTAAACAATATCATTAAGACACTGGTTAGCAAGACCCTTTAAAAATTTGCTCGAGTGAAAATTAGTTAGAGCCTCTAAAAAAATCACTTACAGATTGAGATGTGTCAAAAATTTACTTGAGATCACACAGCAGTGATGCTTCATTTCAAAGTTTAGTGACTATATACAAACATTTAAGTGCGAAAAAGTGAGAAATTCTAGATTCAATTGTAGACGGTTTGCATATAAACATTTATACAACCGCGAACCTTTATTAATACAAATTTTTATTTTTGAGTTGAATATTGTATATCTTACTATATTTTTACTATACATAGAAGGAATTCATTTTTTCTTTTGACTTTTTATTTTTCAATTTTACCCTTTATATAAACTACTTTATTTACTATTTAATTTTTATCTATTCAATTAAACAACAAAATTTCCAAATATCGATACTTTTAAATATAAAAAAATACTACGTTTTTTAGAATGTATCTTAAAATTGAGGGATTTATCTATCTGGTCCTTTGCTCTAACTACCACTTTCGAATCAACAAGACCGACTGCCAAAATCTTTGCAAACAAGTAATTAAAACATAATCAAGTTTACTTGCCCCATATGATTTTAACTGTTTGTGTACATCATGTTTATTTGCTCCATTAACAATTAAAATCATATAATGCGCAACAATCTTCACTTATTTATTGTTAAATTCTAATATTTACTTTCAATCGATGAATTTAAATGGTTAATAAAATTCAGTTATGGATCGTAGCATACAATTTTTATACTTAACTTAAAAATAATTGGACATTCTTTACTTACATCTCGGTGGAACTTACTAAAGAAAATATTTTTTATAATGCCATTACTTATATCAAGAAGCTTCAAGATGAAGGTAAGAGTCTCAAACAGATGCTTCAAGCAATGGATGCAAAAGAAAAGTTAGGGGAAACAGAAACACCAAACATAGATGAATTTTATATGCTGTTGTAGAGATGAATTTTTTTTTTTGACAAATGAACTCTTATCTATAACTGCCAGTATTAATTAGTAATCTTTGTGTGGTTACTTTCTGTGGAAAGAGGTTCAAGTGGAAACAATGGATGGAAATAAACTGTGGAGGAAAATGATCATTGAGAAAAAAGAGATGGAGGTTCAAGAAATTAATGGAAGCTATGAATGAAATAGTCATTGAAATGATAGAAGCCAATGCTACAACCATAAAAGGATCATATCAAAATATTATACTATGATTTGCGTTAATTTGAAGTTTTGAAGAAATGCAAGGTTTTTTTTATGTTGATTGAAAGTTTGCTATTTTTCAGGAAACGGGAGATGAACATGAACCACTTGATGTTCATCAAAATAAACATTGGTTGACAAATATAGTTAAGAAAATTTAGAGGGAATAGATGTTATATATGTCTTGAAATCTCATCGGTTGAAAAAATCTGAAAAATTGGTGTTGTTTTGCCCAACGCGCAAGGCAAGTGAGCTCATGTGGGAGGTGTGTGGCTACATATTCCAGTAGTATTTCGCTGTTGCCTCATCACAAGGAGCGTCATGCCATGTGTGAGGGTGTATCTCGAATATATGTTTTTTGTACAATTTTTCGGGGAGAGTGGTGCGAGTAGGCAAATTAGGGTTTATGGAAAGGGGGAATTCTAAGGAGGCCAAATCCTAAGGGTTAGGAAACACTCTAAACACCTTGGTAAGTGAAACCATTGAGTCTCTTGTTCAAGGTGAAAATGATAGAGATTAGAATTTATTCTTGAAGGCTAAATTCTTGTAACTCTTATATCTCTCCGTAAGAAACTCATTGACAGTGGATTAGAGAACTACTTTCCATATTGTTGTGTTCTTCTCCTTTATCTTATTTTTATATGTTGTTTGTTTGGTCACTTTAGTTATTGGTTGCTGCTAATTTTACTCCACACATTAAAGTATTGGTGTGATTTTTAATCGAATTTACAGCAATAGAAAATTCATTCTCTGTGCATTTACCCATCAAACTTAAATAGATATTGGTTTTGTTGTTCAACATCAACTTGTACTAATTTCGTTAACTTATTCCTTATTTTGATATTTTCACATTTCATGCATTAGTGAACATCAACCATAATTGGACACTGGTATAAGCATAAAGTACCAGGAGTATATTAACAGTACAAGTCTATAAGAAACAACTCTCTCTAACAATTACAAAATTTGAAACAAGATTTACGACCCAGAAAACATATTTCCAAAGTGGGAAGAGAAGCCATGGTAAAGGCGGTGGTTCAAGCAACACCCACCCACCTATTGCATGAGCACCTTCCTCGTTCTGACAACTCTAGGAGAGGAAATGGAGCGAATGATCGACTCCTTTTGGAGGGACTCAAATAGAGGAGCTGGTAAAGACGTTAGCTTAGTTGGGATCGTCTCACAAGAAACACGGAGGTGTATATGTGTTTCCGCCATTTTCATGGTTTTAATTTGACCATGCAAGTTAGAATTTTATTTTTTTTAAGAAGCTAAATTAACCCACATAAATTGGCACTAGGAAAAATCGAACTTGAGGCCTTAAGGAGGAGCACACTCTCAGGTCCGAAGTCAATACCACCGAGCCAACCCAAGTGAGTTTATGCAAGTTAGAATATAAAAACTTGTTAACTTACACTCACTCATTTTTTAGTAGATTAGTTAACAAGTTATAACTAAAAATTTGTAAAATACATTGCAAGGTGTAAATTGTTAATATACTTTTATTATTAACTGAGTTAATAAGTTCACACACTGCTTAGGGTCCAGATCCGCCTCTTACGCTATGGTATCAAAAGTCTTCAAAGATAGATGTTACCCAAACAAGAGGTTCCTTGAGGCTCAGTTCAACCATAGTCCATGATCCAAGTTATGTGTGACGGAAGATCTTTGCATCCCCGGTGGTGGTTAGAGAGTGACTAAGGTGGCAAATAGGCAATGGTCACAAAGTGAATGTTTGGAGAGAACCTTGGTTACTACGCAACGTTGAAAATGCTCGGTTGACTTCTGTTAAGAGTCCCACATCGGATAGGTAATGGCCTGACAATGTGTTTATAAGTGGGGGCAATCCTCACCTCACAAGCCGGTTTTGTGGGGTTGTGTTAGGCCCAACCACGATTTCTAAGAACTTCCAATCCACCTCAAGGGTATGAAGAACTACATGTAGCAGACATTATGGGTACATCTCTACGATGTTGGCGTACTGTATGGTGCAGAAAATTTTCAACCCAAGGGACAGTCAAGAAGATATTAAAAAATACCAGTTCAATTTCAGCAAAGAGAGGACACAATGGTGTGGAAGCTAAATAGAAATGGAAAATACTCGGTCAAAATGGCCTATTACCAAGGAGATTGGATCAAAATCTGGAAATTAAAGGTGCCAAATAAGATCAAATTGTTCATTTGGAGGTGTGCTCACGGGTCCTTCCTACGAGTGAGAGACTGGTTATGAGAGGGATTCGTTGTCCAATACGATGCAATATGTGTGATGAGACTTCTTAGGAAGAGTAGAACCAATATTCGCAATTTAATTGATACGGATAGTTCCACAAATTGTATTTTTTGTGATAGTTTGGAAGAGTCTTCAATTCTTCTTTTCATACATTGTAGAATTGTTAGCTAGGTTTGGAGTGAAGTTATGTTGTGGCTTGGTTATCATTTTATTACACCACATAATTCTCATCTTGAATGTTGGAGTGGGGAGGCTAGAGGAAAGAAGGTTCGGAAGGGGTTTTAGTTAGTGTGGAATACAATAATTGGGTTATATATATGGAAATCTAGAAATGATAGGATTTTCAATAACCAAGTCAAGAGCATTGAGGAGATGGTGGAAGATATTAAGATTTTGTCGTGGAGATGGGTGTTGAGTAGGCTGAATTGCACTCTTGTTTATTCTATGAGTGGTGTTGGGACCCAGGTAGATTGGTTTTTGTCGATGAAACACTTTTTTTTTTTGGAGGCTGGGGTTCTGAGTTTTTGTGTAGTCTTGTGGTTATGTTGTTGTGCTGCTACTGTTCAGCTGTTTTGTATGGTAGTGGTGCAGGTTCTTTTTTTTTCTCTTTTATGGGCGTGAGGCTTTGTTTTGGGGCAGATTAACTCAGTTTGTTTTTACATGGGGGCGATGTTAGAGTGAGGGATTGTTTGTATCTTTTGGCCGGTTTCTCGCTCTCTATGGTGTTTTTGCTTATGGGGTGTTTACGTCTCTATACGGTGCACCTTTTCTTTGTAACTTTGGTTGCCTAAGTGACCTTGGTGCTTCTTGTGTGGGTATGCTTAATAAATTTTGCCGATTAAAAAAAAAACAAATAAATTGAAAAATATGTTTTTCTGATATGACGGGTCATGGCAATGCATGGTTAAGGAATATACCAGTTATGGAGTTGGTGCATGTTTAAGGAATGAAAGAGGAGAGCTTTTACAAGCATTCTCAATGTGGCACTTAGATTCACCGGGTGCACAGGAGGCGGAGGCGTATGGTCTGAGTGTTGGGGAAGTCTATCTTTAGATGGACTGTCTAGCTGTTGTACAAAGCCTCAAAGGCAAAATAGACAATGACTCTGTATTACAGATATCATTCAAGTTGAAATGAATTGAGTTTATTCCCTTAGAAAATGTTTAGTCTTCAATTTCTCTAAGAAAAAATGGTGATTAAATGAATGATTTAATTTTCCAAAGAAATGGAGTAAGTGTATATCATGGTTTTAAATTGCAGTAGTGGTTGTGGGGAAATGTGGTCATGAGGTCGATTTTTGCAGTTGCAATACCAATATCAGCTGTCGGGGACGGATCCAGAAATTTCGACTAGTACAGGTAATATGGTATACAATAAGCACTTATATAAAAATACATTAATGGGTTAGCAGTATAATATAAAATATAGTGAAATGAGATAACATCCAATTTTTAAAATTAATTATCTTATTAGACTCTATTTCATTTTATTCCATTGTATAACACCAATTCAAAAATCCTTGCAAAACTTCAAATTGTGAACGAAGTAGTCCCCATTCTTCATTGGGAGATTAAAACAGCAGAAAATTTAGCGTAAAGTCCTATTTAGCCTTGAAAAAATAGGTTTATCATCAATTTGGTCGCTTATAGATTAATTTTATCAATAGTGATTTTCTTGGGACAGAATTGGTAATAATCCTAGTTATGTGTTATGTGTGGAGTAGCATTTGGAATGCTCATTTTCTTGTGAGAAGTGGTAGTAAATGGAGCATTGACAATGGTTAAAGTATTTCTCTTCAGAATGAACTTTGGTTAAATGAAGATGAAATCCTGGAGGCGAAATTAACAGTCGGTTTTAGCCAAGACGCAAGTGTAAAACTTTATGACACCAGAGGAAATATGTAGAAATGCTAATCTGATTTTGCATTTATTTGATGAATATCAAAGCTCCGCCCAAGGTAAAGAACTTTATACGGCGAGTTTCTAGAAATGTTTTTCTGCATAGAATTCGGCTTCGTAAACGAGATGTAGAGTGCCTGCTGCAGTGCTACTTATGTGAAGATTTTGGCGAGGATTCTATAAACCTATTTTTTCAGTGCAGCAGCGGTGTTCTGGTCTGGCAGGAGTGTGCTCTCTGGGACAGATTGCAAGGTTTGCTATTAGGTTCTACAGATCTGTGCACAAGCTTTTTGTGTACGGTTTCAGCTGAGAACGCGGCGTTTTTTGGGGGGTGATGTGGAGTATTTGGCAGCAGCGTAGCAAGCGAGTCTGGGATAATGTTCGAGACACACACACACAGGTTGTTACGCGGGGAAGTGAGCTTTTGTTGAATTGGCAGCTCACGCAAAAACCTGCTAATGAAGCTAACATCAGGTCTGGTGCGGACAGAAAATTGCAGGCTGCTATTAGGTGGAAAAAGCCTGATCTTAATTGTTTTAAATGTAATATAGATGCTTCATTTGATGTGGTTCATCACCGTGTTGGTATAGGCATGTGTATCAAAGATGATATGGGCAGTTATGTCCTAGCCAAGACGTAATAGTTCTCTCCAATTTCCTTTGTTGATGATTGAGAGGCGAGGGGACTTTTATAGGCAATTAATCGGGTGGATGATCTTCAATTGGATGCGGTTGGTCTTGAACTCGGCTCTAAACTTGAGTTGGACTAATTCCATGCTCATTCGGAAGATATCTCTGATTTCGGTGTTATAATATCAAATTGTAGATATCTATTCCCTTTAGGTTTTTAATAACTCTGGGATTGAGTTTGTAAAAGGACAAGTCAATGAGGTTATTCATGCTCTTGCAAAGAATATGAGGTTGTTCATGTTTTAGCAGACACATCTCTTGCTAGTGTCCACACTTTTGCTGATTGTATTGACCATATTAATGAAATTAGCTAAGTTTACCCCTCTAAGAAAAATCACTGTCAATTTGATTTTATTAAATTCCCAAACATTTGAGTTCATCTATCTAAATAACAATGAAAAAGAATGATAGTCATGAAATAAATTTGATGGGAATTAAAACTTTGAAATTTGAAAAACAAAATTGACAAAATTAATGGACTAATTATGCAACGAACACTTTGAAGCATTAAAATGAATCCTTACTCAAGAATTGAAGTCCTTTTTAATTAATTAGGCATAGTTTCTTCTCTTGGATTGAAGGTAGATAAATATTGATTATCATGTGATTAATTTCATTCAATTATTGGATGGCATTAGTACTTTATAGGAGTTGCACATTTTTCATAAATATAATTTTTCATACATAACACCCAAAATTGAAATGGGCTAATCCATCCTTTCATACAAACGAGAACACTTGGTATCACTGATCTCCAAAACCAATATCATTCCTTCCGTCCATTGGAAACGCAAGTCCTACACAGAGATATGTGTAAAATCAACAATAGTGTCATCCTTGTTAATAATAATTTATCTTCTCTTGTCTTCAAAAATAATAATTTATCTTCTATAATTTATTAAAAAAAATCTAAAATAAACATTTAAAACCCACAATTGAAAGGTTCAAAAAAAGAGAGAGAAACGAAGGTACCATGACGAGATCTACAAATACGAGGTTCATCAAAACATAGTGTAGTTGTTGTTAATCATATTTATTAAAAAAATCTAAAATATACATTTAAAACCCACAATTGAAAGGTTCAAAAAGAGAGAGAAAAGAAGGTACCATGATGAGATCTACAAATACGAGGTTCGTCAAAACGAGAGAAAGAGAGACGTTTGAAGGCATAACCAATATCGATGACAATTACACCAGATTTTGGATCAGTAACAATGATATCTTTAACAGGTAGCCACAAGAAAAGCTCTTCACGAGCCATACCCTCCAAAACCTTAAGTTGTCCGAAACTGAGGTTGGCTTTTACAACAGTGTCAAAGAACACAGTGGTTTCATATTGAGCCAAACAAGGACAATCCAAGTGTACCTCTAAACGTCCCATTTGATCCAATTTGAATGATTTCACACTCTGAGGAAAGAGACCCGCCGGAAGGCCATGGTTTCGAAGAATCTCTTGAAGAGAAGATTCTTTAGCTATCCCTATAAGAGGAAAAATGAAAACAACGACAAGAAGGAAAATGGGAACAAGAAACGAAGGTGACAGAGACATGGTCTTGGGGTGAAAAGTACAAGGAGACACTTAGAGAGGGTGATTTTTTATTTTATTTTTGACTTAGAGAGTGACTTTACTTTGAGGTTTTTGTTTTATTTAAGGTTTTGAGTTCGGAAAGTGATGTGATGATGTCACGAAAATATAAAGTGGGTGCGAGATAGACACTTCGTGGAGTTTTGCGAGTCTGAATTGGCAGTGAATTGGCCTTGGGAGCAGAATGTCAATAAAGCCCTTGTATTTGGGAAATAATAACATGTATAGAACTTAAATATGATGTTCAGATTTGAAAATGGAGTACCCCTAAAAAAAAATTGAAAATTGAGTAAAATTCAAATTTGGTAATGTTTAAATCAAATTTTTTTTTCTTTCAAAAAAGAAACATAAATATTTCTTTGCCATCACAAGAAGTAGACATCAAATTTCGTATTCCTAATATATTATATATGTTTTCAGTTTTTATATTAACTATTTCTCTCTTCCTAGAATTCGAACACACTAAATTTGGATGCATTTTATACGTTGTCGAAATTGTGTCCAAATACGTTGTTGTCTAAAAATTTAATCTACTTTGGCAGGTGATAATGTGGCATATGAAAATTTTACTCCTCACTAATAAATAAAAGTCTCATTTAAAAAAATATTATTTAATATAAGTTTTTATGAAATTTTTAAATATGTTTATTATTATTCTTTCAAAAAAAATGTTTATTATTATTGTTTTTCTAAACATATATAATTAATACTTTTAAGTATCATATAATGTATAAAAAAGTGTCATTAAAAAAATTAGAGTTGAATACATTCATAAAAAGGTTGAAATCAACCCTAAAAAAAAATTGAAATAAAAAACATTCATAAAATGGTATTTTTTTTTTAAAACGACTGTCCATAAAATGAACAAATTAACTTTACTATTTTGTTTTTGACCAAACATTACTATTTTTTTTTACTGAATCAAGAGTGAGGAAGACATCAAGGAGTTGTTGGACGTCCTAACTAGGTCGGCACCCTCAGGGAACTCCAATCATCTGCCGCTCATTCATATATTTTATATATAGAAAAAGGGAAAGATATGTACAAGAGGGGGGCCAAATTAAACCCTCGATAGAAAGCGAAAATTACAGAACACGAAAAATTAGGTAACCTCGACCGGTCCCTAAAGAAATCTCCCCGAACAAACTCGGGCATAATGTTCCACCATATCTTGTCTATAACCATGTGACCGTGACTAGCTAGCTTAAAATCATTTGTTCAACAATAAATATGAGAATAGGCTTATGAGTAATACAAGAATCCGAATTACCTATACATCGAATATTCCAAAATAAAATCTTCATTGAGATGAGTTTGGTAACGGACCCTTGGAGCGGGTTTGATAACATTTTTGCTTCTTCTGGTTGCTCTTGGAAACAACAGCAGTAAACCCCTCCTCACCAACATCTTTATAAACTACTAGGGCCTATTGAATGACCTCCAAGTCTTTGGTAATGATAGGACAACGATGCGGAATGACAATAGCAAAAGGGTGCGATTGAATGGCAAGAGAGTTACTTGTAGCCGCAACTACCAAGGCACCTGAATCCACTTGCGCATTCCCCTCCTCAAGTTGTTGAACGTCGACCGTACGAGGGACAGGAACATGTTGGAGCTGCAGCACCGGGTCTAAAACTGAGGTACTCTCTACATCATTGGAACGAATAACATCAACAGTAACATCCTCAAGAGCCAAATGATAGGTGAAGGCAGACTTGTCACTATGCACATGTCTGCTTGAATCAAGGGGCAGCACTTCTGGACAGGTTTCTGATTGTGCAACATATGTGTCAACGGGGGCAACAACTGTGGGGGAAACGTGATGTTCAGGTGGCTGATTAGTCTCCGCAATCGGTGCCGTAATTTCAGAAGTCGATTTTGCAAAAGCTAAAGAAGACCCAATGTCGTGGGGATTGTCACGTGGCTGCCATACTTTGATTTGCGGTTTCTGCTGCGTGATGATCTTCTTTCCTTTGTCATGTACATTTTTAGTATTGTCGTTGTTTTGTTCAAATCTTTTTCCGGACCAACGGCAATTCACCAACGAGTGGTCAAGGATTTGACAATGCGAGCAAAATTCCGGAAGTCATTCATATTCCACCTCAACCGAGAAGCCCTCCCTTTCCACCATGAACTCATAGAACATGCGACAAGAGAAGTCTATATCCACCAGCACCTGTGCGTATCTGAGTTGCGGCGTCTATAACGAGAGGGGTGCCTTTTGCGCTAGCAATTTCCATTAATGTTCTTTATATATGTACAAAAACTATAACGAGACTTGAGAGTTTATAAATAGGGCATGTTTATAACTTGAGAGTTTATAAAGATAATAAATTTATATTTATTTCTTTAAAAGGAAAAAATTATCTTTATTGTTATTATATAATTGTACTCATTTTTTTTTTTTAATTTGACAAAGTAACTCATCAAAGTTGGCACTGAAAACAATGAATATGATACCTTGAGATGAACTTACTCCAAGATTTCAATCTAATGCCACAGTCTAAATTTGATGGAACCAATGTACTCCCTCTCTCCTTATATGTAAGTCCACTTTGCTTTTTTCACATTTCTTAAGAAAAGTTGTTAGTGTAATTAATGTGTCTATTTTGTATGTTAATATTAGCAAATTGTCCTTTGTTTGTATTTGTATTAAATTTGACTTTTCATATTTCAAGACAAGTTAGTAGTATTAATTAGGGGTATGTTTAGGAAAAAAATAAATAAATGTATCAAGTAATTTGAAAAGGGGTTTACATTTAGGGATAAAAATAAAGTCAAATGGGCATTTAGATATAAAGACGGAGAGAATAAATTTTAACCAATCAAATAGAACATGTTAAAAAGTTTGTGTTAAAGAGTGTATTGTTAGCATTATTCATATAAACTATAATTTAAATAGTTATTCAGTTATAGCACTATGTAAACAAAATTCTTAAAAGATCGTTTATGTAACTAAATATAAATTGAGTTTAATTAGAATGTTATCTTGGTGTATAATTATTTTACGTTAATTAATGAATATGATAACTTATGTGTTTTCACGTTCATCAATTGATGTGACAATAAATCATTAAATGTATGAGTAAAAAAATTATACACTAACATAATATACTAATTAAATTTACATAGAGTTTATAATTTAAATAGATTTATAGGTTTTATTTAATATGCACAAGTAAATTAATCTTACATCTTAAGCAAGTCTATTTTCTACCATTGAATCAATAATTAATACTATTAAGTATTTCAAAAGGTCTTTTCCACCCTTTTCCTATTTGGATTTTGAGTTGGACCAGTTTCAGTTCTGCTTCAATTCTTTGGGTATTGATCACGTCACCCTGACGGTTGTTACTGGTTCATTGCTCAGTGAACAGCATCAGTAGTTTGTTCTAGGTTTTGTTCGGTTTATGGGTTAATTTTATTTTTTTTGACAAGATTTATGGGTTAATGTTCTGATGTGCTTGTTTTGGGTTCGTTGATTTATTTAATTGATAACATGAACGATAATCAAATAACAAATTTTGTTTTAAAAACAATATAATAAAATGAAATCATAACATTATTTCATCGAATGTAAATGTAAAAATAAATATAACGACAATATATGTGAAAGAAATTTTATTTTCTTGTGTTAGTGGCTTTTCTTCTATGAACAACTACAAAGATTAAAAAGAATGTATCTTTTCAACACGATGTAATATTCACTCTCTTTTTCGAGGAAATCAATGTAAGTTCCACATTTTTATGCGGGTTTCATTTTGAAAGTGTATGATCCACATTTATTTAACTCAATAAAAAAGTGAGTGTTAGAGAATGTTAAGTGATTTAACTCAATGAAAAAGTGAGTATTAGAGAATATTGTTACTATCCAAAGATTAACGTGTGGAACTAGATAAGACCACAGTAGATGAGAAAACTCTTCTTCAAAGATTATTTTTTTGACAAACTTCTCCAAATATTTAAACATTGTTGGATTCTTAACTCAATGTTAAGTGATTTAAAACACATATTAATCAAGCTGAAAGAGAGACTTTACTATTTCATTCAAATGCTCTTGCTTGGTGAATTAAATGCTTTTAATAGAGAGAAAACAAAATCGCTAAAAAAATTATAGTAAAAAATGAAAAACAGAATTTTCAGTGTACTTACCAATAGCACCAAAATGGTGTGTGCTACAATGCCAACTTGGAGCGGGTACACCACATGACAACTTAAGCTCAAATCATATCATTGTACGAATAATTTGGAAATAAAATCAGAAGGAGATTGCATCAAATATCTGGTCCTTTCCTCTGTTCTAACGACTTCTGTACAAAATCCTTGCAAATCTACAATTCTGTTCTGCAAAATAATATTCACTCAGTCTTTTACTAATTTGTTTTTACCAAGTATATGTTCTAGATAAAAGAACTTGCCTAAAAATCCCTCTTCGTTTGAAACGTTTATTTTTGTGTATAATTCATTTGCCAACTCAAATAAGCTTAAAATAATTTATCTCAAGCAAACCCTTATTAGTTAATATCTTAGGGCATGTTTAAGCTGAGTAATTTTTTTAGGAAACAATTTGATGCATTTCATTAACTACAATGTGTCGAATACATGATGGTACATCATCATAAATATAGGAGCTAACTTCAGATAGAGCTACCCTTACTAATTCACGATTGACCCCATTAGATTACCTCCTACTAAACTCGACATGAGAGTTTTGGAAACTATCCTGAAACAACTTTGGTAGACTGATGACTTGTCCAAATGAAGATTCATAATTTGCGAGACTATTTTTCATTACTAGAGCTTCTCTTTCTTCCACCCTCAAAAATAGAAAACAATCATCTGCAAACAAGAAGTGAGAAATAACATGTGCATCATTGCAAATTCTTATGCCATGGAGATCCCCTCGCCTTTCAGCTAGTCTAATAAGCGCTGAGAGGCCTTCTGCACATGTAATAAATAAATAAGGTGATAAGGGATTGTCTTGCCGCAGTCCCCGACCAGGTATAATCGGACCTACCCCATCATTATTCACAGTAACAGAATAATCAACAGTTTCCACACACATAAGAATCCAACAGACCCATTGATATGCAAATCTCATTTTTAACATGACATCCTTCAAGTACAACCAATCTATACGGTCATAGGCCTTGCTTATATCCAGCTTAAGTTGCAACATTTTTGTCCCTACTACGCCTGCTAACTTCCATATGGTGAACCACTAATTGCAATCACCACGTTATCAAGAATAGAACGCCTCGATACAAACACCGATTGGTTATCGTAAATGCATTTATGAAGAATATGCTTTAGACGGTTGGTTAAAACTTTTGCAAGCAACTTATAGAGAATATTACACAATACAATCGGTCGTCAATCCTTCATCGACTTCTGTTCACCCCCTTTAAGAATCAATGGAATATCCGTGGAATTAAGTGAAGGTGGAAATTGATTGTTGTTATGCCACATACAACATCCACGAAAAATGTCAGGACTACAAATAGACCAAAAATTTTGAAAAAAATCCAAGGTTAAATTTATCCGGGCGGAGACATTTATCTGGATGCATGGAGAACATAGCATCCATAAATTCTTGAGGTTGGAAAGGAGCAGTTAAAACATTATTATCCTCCTCGGTAATCACAGTCACAATATCATGATAATCGGCGCGCGGACCTGACACATGCCCTGCTCATCAGAATCCTGTCACCGGCATTTATGAAGGAGATTCACTTTTATAATTTAGTGGTAAGTTTCACCAAGTAAAAAAGTTATTTTAAAAAAATTTAGTTACAAGTTAATAATGAGTTTTATAATATATATTTTTATTTTTTTTGAAGAGTAATGTGACCTCTTTTTGCATTTTATAACCGAACAAAGATTTTGTAAATCACATAGTCAAATTAGTTATAAGACTCAAACATGCAACAAACAATGGTCCCAAAAAGGAATATAGTTCTCTCTCACACACAAGAAACACATGGATTAACTTGGAAGTTGGAACCATAGAAACAACCCTCTTAATACACATGATGCCTTTGTGAGAAGCATTTATTTATATAGTAGCTTGTAACATCCAAAACTTAGTTTATACTTTCTCTCCAACATTTAAAAAATTTATTCAATACTTGTTTCTTCATTCCTAACACACAAAATGGAACAAGTACATAACAATAGACTATGTGTATCTATGGAAGAGTTGGGTTTCAATGCTGAAAATGGTAGCAATAGGGGAAACTGGAGAAGGAACAAGAACCGTGATAATGATGGTGTACCAAAAGTGTTCACCTCCAAGAACCTTGAGACAGAAAGAAAGAGAAGGGAGAAACTCACTAGCAGACTTTTGGTGCTTAGGTCTTTAGTACCAATCATCACAAATGTAAGCACTTAAACTTCACTCACTATCTTATAGTCTTTCATGATTTATGATCTATTGAATTTTGAATTAACCATTAAATCCTCTAAACTATATATCATTATCTCCAAATTTTTCCATGAACTATATAAAGATATTAAGCTATCCTAATGTCTATGAAATGTTTCAACTTAGTCCATATAGTGTATGAAAATCCGTCAATTTAGTCTGTAACATCTTAATAACAATTATTAACTCGACAAATTTTATACATTGTATGAGCTAATTATTATATTTATATAGTTTATGGGCAAGAGAGCGATAGCATAGAGACTAAATTGATAGTTTATTCAATGAATATACATTCAATATTTTCTTTGCTTAGTTTTTAATTAGTACATTATGGCAAATGACTATGAATCCTGATTTTGATTTTAGATGAACAAAGCAAGCATTATTGAGGATGCTATCACTTATACCATGAAATTGCAACATGAAGTTGAGAGTCTCACACTAGAGCTTGATGGAATGGAACCAAGAAGAGAGAAAAGAGCTGAGCCAAAACAAAGAGAGTTTTCTGCTGTTGATGAGATGAATAAAATGGGGTTACAGGTTTTATATAAATTCATTTATTTATTTTATTAACCTAATGAGTCTCATGATCTATAAGTTCTTTTAGTAATGTTGGGGTTGTTACTTTCTATAGGAAGAGGTGCAGGTAGCAAAAGTTGATGGGAATAAGCTATGGATTAAGTTGCTCATTGAGAAGAAAAGAGGAAGGTTCAACAAATTAATACAAGACTTGAATGATTTGAACATTGAAATGGTAGACCTCAGTGTTACAACTATGGCAGGAGCATATCTCATTACAGCCTCCTTACAGGTGACACTATAAATTTAAGATAAGAAATTAATATCATAAACTCATTCTAAAAGACTAAAACATGAACCCGGTTTCATCTTTTGAGAAGCTTTTTTAATACATGCTAATCTATTATTTGCTTTAATTTGAAATTTTGAACATATGCTAGACTTTTATGTTGATTCTATATTTGTTATTTTTATTTCAGGACATGGGTGGTGAACCACTTGAACTTTATCGAATTCCAACTATTATCAAGTATTAGGGCAAATGGAAAAGCTGTTTCTTAGGCATTAAGTCATCAAATTAAAATAAGGTTTAGTTTATTTTATTGCTTAATTAACTTGTATTGACTCTATCAACTTATTTGTGATTTGAGAACTTAAGAACTGCAATCTTGCAAATGTAATTTCATTCGGTCAGGCGAATAAACGTGTTAGACAACTAATTGCTTGTTACTAATTTATCAAATATTCAATTCTTCTTGAATTTGTGAGGAAGCAAAGATCATTGGAGGTTATAAATTCTTCTAAATTTGGTTGAACTTTTAAAATGTTCATTCATAAAAATTATTAAGCAAGGGTTTCGACCTTTGGGTCATTTCTTAATCCTTTCCCTCATTTTCTTTTATTTAAAATATAATTTTAAAAAGTTCTTCTACCATAAATTTAGATGATCCTTGCTAGATTCGAGATATATTAAGTAACTATAAATTTCATATTAATTTATTTTATTAATGTGTTATTTCATATTAAATAACTACATAACTATATCTTTTTTTTAGGCAACTACATAACAATATCTTGTCAAAATAAAAAACAACAAAACTATATATGGCGCTGCTAATGTAGGACATGGTTTGCAATGTTAGTTCAACTTCATAGAGGCAGCACTGTCTTTATAACAGATTATATTGCTTTTGTTGCATAACTTAAAATAAGAAAATAAAGATAACAACTCAATCTAAAAATCGGAAAATCATATACTCCATTTAAAACCCATAAATAAAATTGCAAACAATATATAGATATAATGAATGTCCTTGTATCTTTCTTCTTTTCAAATGAGTGTTTCTATTTGACTCTTATAAAGATAAGAGTAGAATCTATAGATGAATGATCCAATTGAAATTTGAAATGAGATAGCCAATCGTGGTGTGGTGTGTCTCATTAGGGAAAATAAATTATGCTAAATTAGGTTTTACACCATTGTAAGTCGGTCCATGTTGACTATTGTTAAATGTGTTTGAATTTAATTCTGAGAAGTTAACTCATAACATGATAGTGTTCAACCACCCTCTTGAAAATATTGTTAATTGATACTCCAAAACTACTTCAATTTCAATCTTCCATATAGTATGAGTCCTTAGTCCAATCCCGACATTGACTCCTTAACCCGGCTTGAATATCATATAAGTTAGTTAGTATTTAAGAGTGATGTTCATATGAACATCACTCTTAAATACTAACTAACTTATAAAATGGAGACGTCTAATCACATATATACATTTAACTTTCCAGAACATTAACAATGTAAGACTCGATATAACTTCAATAAGCATCATTATGCTGTTGTGTTTGCTTCATGATATCTATTTTCATAATACATAACGATCCAAAATATGATTAAATTTTTCTTAATCATGCGTGGTAGGTGGTAACATGTTATAGTAGGTGGGAAGAATATTTATCTGATACTAAAGCTAGATTATTAATTAAATGTTTGATTACTTATCCAGGGAGAAAAAAAAGGGAAAAAAAGGTGTGGTAACATGTTTTTGGAATATAGCATCAATTTGATAACGATTGAGAAGTCAACAAATCAAACCTCGACTAAATAGTTTTGGGTTTCAATTATATAAGTAGTCTTTCATTATTATTTTTTTTTTTGTTTCAGAGTGGACTTTCATTATTATAACTCGTAAGCCAGCCATGACAGAAGGAAGTTATGGCATGGTCTGGGGTGGAATAGAGCAAAATTATATCCCTTTCAAATACTTTTATTCATTGAAAAAAATTACTTTAAAAAAGCACTTTGAAAGCTCAGCTACAAATAGCTATCAGATTTTTTCACATAAGTAAATACAACCATGCATTGACCGATTGGAAAATAGTGTTATCATCAACTTTATTTAAACAAAGTTTAACTTTATTTTATCTTTGGTTATAAAAATTAATTAACTGATCTATTTAAACAAAGTCATTTTAGCAAAGTGTTTTGGTAATCTCACTTTTGGATGCTGGCATCTTTTGGTTGTGAACATGATATCTGCTTGGAAGTATATTGTCTAGTTTACATGTTCAAAGGACAGCTTGATTTGATAGCTTAACTTCCAATAGAAAACGAATTAGACAGTTTATCAATAAAAACAGAAAAGCAAAATAATTAATATAAATACACTCATGAACAAGATGTGTAAAATGTCCCAAGACCATGATACAAAAAAAGTATCAGATACATAACTAAACACGTTTACTATAACATCACCACTTCCAAAACGTGGATCAAAGCAGCACCAATTGCTTCTTGTGCCTACTGTGATCTCAATGAAAACAGCAACAATTAGCAAATTCTTGTTATTAACAACAACACTGTATTTGAAGATACACTGTGACAAGTAACAAGTACAATTGTATTGTACATAAACATAATAATATTTTTTCCTCTCTTTTTCAATTAACATCTTATTCTGTTGGACATTATAGAAACTTGAAACTGAATGTGATGCACAACAACACTCTTTATGTATAGAGGATAAAAATCACTGAGATCCTTTGAGCTTCTTTGCAATGCCAGCAAAGTACTTCCCCTGATGGAAAGCTTGAGCCAGTTCCAACTCGGTAGGCTGTCTCGTGCCGTCTCCGGCGTAGGTTCCCGAACCATACGGGGAACCACCCTTTATACTCTCCATCTCAAACATACCAGCACCAAATGTGTAACCAATGGGCACAAAAATCATTCCATGGTGAGCAAGCTGAGTGATGGATGTCAACCTGCAGAATTTTGAAATCAGAAAAGCAATCAGGGCCTATTTGGATTAACTTATTTGACTTTATATATTGGTATAAGCAATTGTGAGACTGTTTGAGAGAGATTACAGAAATAGCTTATGAAAGTAACCTATAACTTATATATAAACAGTTTAAATTTGGTTTATCTTTTTGTAAAGAAATGATTTATACACAAACACTTATATGATAAGTGTTTATGCTATAAGCGCTTAATTAAGTTGTTTATCCAAATATTTAAGCTTGTTTGCTTGAGCTTTTATTAAAGAAAATTGCCTTTTTCTTTAATTAAGAAACGGGCCTTCGAAACAAAACTGGGTGAGATTCGGGAACTCACGGTGTAGTCTCTTGTCCTCCTCCTTGAGAACCAGTGCTGTAAAAGATTCCTGCAGGCTTTCCTGCAAGTGCCTGAGTACGCCATAGGCCACCAGTTGCATCCAAGAATGCTTTAAACTGAGCAGCCATCATTCCAAATCTTGTCGGGAAGCCAAGCAACAAACCATCAGCCTCAGGTAGCGCATCAGGTGTAATAATTGGCACATCACTCTTTGGAGGTCCTCCCATCTTCCCAACGACCTCCGCAGAAAGAGTTTCAGGTACCTATACATATCAGATGATAATTTTGTAAATGCGGTATAAAAATTTCCCAATGCTTTTCGAATTACAAGATCTGATAGATTGGATTGCGGAGGAGGGTATAACTTGGTTAAACCATCTTAAAGATATCTAATGGTTATTTTGAACATTTTAATTTGGTGACTTAAAGCCAAACATGTAAAGATTGATTGAAAAAACTGAGAACAAGTTCCCTAAAGAGAAAATGAGGTATGTAACCAGAAAGACTTATTACTACCAACCTGCCATAGCTTTGCTTCTACTCCTTCCACGGAAGCCGCCCCTTTTAAAATCTCTTCAGCTAGCTTCTCAACATGTCCGTACATAGAATAGTAACTAAACAAGCAACATAAATTATTTTATCAGATTCATGTAACATCACTACGATAGACATTATGCAAATAAGTATAGCTTTCATAAGTCTTAAGGTACTAAACTACCAAGCAACATAAATAATTTTATCAGTATTAAATTATTCTAATAACACTAAAGATCACAGCCAATAAAACCCGGATAAAGTGTGATTGACTTATTTAGAAAATACTATTACTATACCTACCACTCATGCATCAACAGAGGAATATGGTGTGGCACTATGATGATACAACCAAAAGCAATTTAGTACTACCAGACAAAGCATGATGGCATTTGACAGCACAACTTCTAAAGTAAGAAACCAATTAATTAAGCTTCTATATTTTACATTTTCATAAGAAATAATTGAGATGGTTGGGGCCAAAGAAACATATATTCAAATACAAAAAGCCTTATCACAATTGCAAGCAAAGGAAGAGTCATCACCAATGATGGATGATAGGACCACACTCCATCAAAAGTATGCACTCTTGTCTACATGGTTATTGCCTTTACAACCTTCTACTGAAAAGGTGGGTCTAGTCTAGCATAAACACACTCCCTTCTTGAATAAAAAGGAAAAGAGAGATACCATCGCTTATGAAAACAGCTTATAGCTTATATGAAAACAGTTTGGCTTGATCTTATCTTTTGTTATCGAAATAACTTGTAGCTTATATAAATAATCATATGATAAGTGTTTAATAAACACTTATCAAAATTTGTTTGAGCATGAGGATAATAAGTTAATATGCTATAAACATCTAAGTAAGCTGTTTATCCGAACAGGGTTGTAAGAAATGATCAGTCAAAGAATCTGAAAACAGATCTGTCTCAAAACTTCTTCGGAATAACTGTAAGAATGGATTGGACAAAACACATTAACTTATTATCCTCATCCTCAAACATTTTTTTAAAAAAGTTTTGTGATTCTCTGATATGGTTTCATCGGATTCTACATAGTTCCAACAGAACAATCCCCCAAAAAAATAGTTTTTTTTTTTATTTTGTGCAGATTCAAAGGTGAAAAACAGCATGAAATTCTGAAAGCTGTGTTTTTTAATCAACACAAAGACTTAGATAGATTGAATTGAAATACCCAAAAGGGGAATTGGTGATTAAGATTACAATCATGCAGAGTTGACTTTTTCAAAATGATTAAAATCACCTCAAAGATCCAATTCACATTGATATATATACCAAATTGATAAACTGGGATTGAAAGCATATGAGTAAACCAAAAATTCAGAGAGTGATAAATGAATGAAATTTACAATAAAAAAAGTGAAAATTTAGATTGCTTATGAATCAAGAATTGTCTAAGAAAGCAAAGCAATTGAAAGAAAGAATGGCTTACACAATGTAAACTTTAGTGGTAGCCATTGATGGATGATGGATTCTCTCTCGCAAAAGAAAAAGAAGAAAGTAAGAAAGTGGCGTTGGTGGATGAGAGAACGTTGACAGGGTACCTATGCTTACACCATATTATATACTGCATGTGTCGTGCAAATAAATTGTTTCAATTTTATTTTTTTATTTATTATATTATTTTATGAGTGAACCATCAAATTCGTCCCTGAATTTTCACGCGTCGGCCAACTCCGTCCCTCAATTATGCGAAATATCAACTTAGTCCCTGAATTTGTCAGACGTCCATCAAAAAGGTCCCTCCGTCCAAGTGCTCCATTAGCCATGCTGTGTTGTCTTGTACCCGTGGCAAGAAGGAAGCCACGTGTTCAGGGACTAATTTGATTAAATTGAAAAAAGTAGTTGAGTTTTCACTTTTCAGTTTATTTTTTTCTGCTTTTCCCATTTTCCCCTTGCATTACCCATACCTCCTTCTTCACATTTCAGAACATCAAAAACGTCCTTGACCCTTCTTCTTCCCGCTAAAACTTCCTCCATTTTCACCCCTCCAAAATCATCATCATCTCCGGCGTTCTGACGTTTTTGAAGTTTGCGTGTTTGGCTGTGATTAAAGGTAACACCTTTCCTGTTGTTTATCAAGTTTTTGTGTTCGTATTCACCCTGTTTTTGTGTTTTCGTTTTAAGTTTTGAGCATGTTGTTTATTTTGTTTATGTGATCGTTGATGCTCGCCTTGTTCTTTGTTTGTGTTTGTTGCGTTTTTGAGACAGTTGTTTTCAAGGATCAATTTGATATCTGATTAAACAATTCAGGGACTTATTTGATGGTTTTTGATATAACGTAGGGATCTATTTGATAGATAGAGAAATAATTCAGGGACTAATTTGATGACAATATTATTATAGTAAGATTACATTTCTCAATCATCTTCAACCTCTTTTCATTAGTTAAACCAACCTTTGGCAGAGGGCAAGCATAGAATGGCCTTCCTGGGTTTTTTGAAGTATTGGATTTTCTAACAACACAAATTGTAGGACACCGACATTCAAGCACTCTCACAACACCATTAAACTTGGAGCTTGAAGATGAAGTTTGACTTTCATAACCGTTTTTTCCCATATTCCCACCCCCATCATTTCAGATTCAATTTCAATAGTTTTGCTTCAAGAAATTTTGAGGATTTTGGCTTTCAGATTCAATACAAAAAAATTAGGGTTTGAAGTTTTTTGAATTGGGGCAGAACTGGACCACTTATTATTGGAGGAAATTTTTGTGATTATAGAGTGTAGATTGTAGATTGTGTAATTAGAGTTCCAATTTTTTACAATTGGGAAAGAAATAGCTGTTGGGGAAGAAAAGAGCCATTTGGGAAGAAAGCCAAAACATTTTCTGCAAATCAATCAATTTAGTCATTCGAAATGTTTGTTATTATCGGCCAAATTAGTCCATGCCTACGTGGCGTCTGATATGTGAGAGGTTAACGACCACGTCAACCCCGTTAACGCTCCGTTTGAACAGAAGGACTAACTTGATTGACATTTAACAAATTTAGGGATTAAATTGATATTTCGCATGATTGAGGGACGAAGTTGACCGACCCGTGAAAATTCAGGGACGAAGTTGATGATTCACTCGTTTTTATTTATACTGTATTACTAGCGATTTGGAGTGACGATTCGAAGGGACGATTTTGGAAATTGTAGATGTCTGTGAGCAAATCAGGGGTGTAACAATCAATTTTATTAAGTTTGCAGGTCACTGCAGTCTAGACCAAAAAAGTGTAAACAGATCCATATACCTAGCTAAATTAACATGTGCAAAATTAAATTAAATTAAAATAGTGAAAGCAATTTCTTTGGCGCGTTTTTATAGAATTTTCAAACAAATTTACCGCCATTTATTTGGGTTAGGTTAGGTTTAGATTAGAACCATTTCACGATCCATTTCAATTCGATAAGGTTAAAGCCTTTGTTTCCAAAACCAAAAAGCGTCGTTCAGATCTCAGAATCAAACATGGATAGCGACGACGATTTCGACGCCTTGCCCTTACCGTCTTCTCCCGTCATCGAAAGAAAGCTTAAGCGTTTGAAGAAGGCATCTAGGGTTTTAGAAATTCCTCTCCCTTCTTCGTCCCCAATCAAATTATCCGAATCCGAACAGAATTCTGGCTTGGAGAAGTCAATTGGAGGATCTGTCCCTGAAATTGAAAGCTTGGGTGGTGAAAATGTTACTGACACAGTCGAGGAAACCGATTTGGGTGCGAAGAGGGTTTTGGAGTTTGAATCTATGAACGATGAACTTGACGCTAGGGTTCCAGAGAAGATGATAGAAGAATCTGGGGATAAGAATACAGTCGAATTAGAAATTAAGCAACTTAGTGTAGAAGAAGTTTCAGAGAAGAAAGAGAATAAGAATAAGAAGAAGTCAAAGAAGAAGAAGAGCAGTGATGATGGTGATGGCAGTGAGAAAAAGCTTAAAGAATCTATCTCCAATAAAAGAAAAGCCGAAAAGGTTCCTATGCGTTTGATTCTTTAAACTATTAATTTTATTCAGTCTGTTATTGATTTTATTAATTTATAGATTCATTGATTTAACAGGAAAGAAGGGAAAATCTCAAACAGCTTCGAGCTGAGTCTCAGAGACTTCTTCGTGGTATGGATAATTTTTGGATTTTATCTTTTCTATTGTTTTGTTTTGTTTTTGAGTTTCCAATAACTCACATAGTTTACTGTGTTTTGTTTAGAAACAAGAGATGCTGCATTTAAACCTGTTCCTCTGGTTCAGAAGCCGATTTCGTCAATACTGGATAAAATTCGAAAGAGGAAATTAGAATTTTTAAAGAAGTAAGTGAGTTTGCATCAATATATTGTTTAAGTATTCACTAATTTGGATTTTTTAACTTTAGATAAACACTAATGGATACTTGTGTTGGGTTTCAGATCCAATGTTTCTCTTCATGACAATGATGGCTTCCATGTGGATATTGATTCTGAGCCTCGCCGTCCCAGCGAAGAGATAACTAATAAGATTGAAAATGCTGAATCCGAAGAAACACCAGCTACACGCCCTACAGAGAATGATTTAAGCACACTGCATATTGATGGTTCCAACGATGCTGCAGATCATTCGAGCCGTGAAAGCATTCCTTCTCCTATGGTTAGTCAATATTCCAGCTAGTTATACAATACAATTTTGTATTTCTTCGTCTCTAAGTAGTAGATTATGTTATTCTATTGCATTGATTTTGGATATCTAACTGGGGACTGAACTGATATTTGTATAATTGTATCTGCTCTCACTATATTTTGATGGTATTAAGAAATTTGATAATAAATAAACTATAAATTGAGAAATTTGAAATCCATAAGTTACAAAGTATAGAAGATATCAAATATAATTGATTTATTTTTGCCCTTGAAATCTTTGTGTTAGTTTATTACATGGGTGATGTTGGTTTTCATCATGTTAATATTGCTATCTAAATCATTGCTTATGCTGAGTTTCAGGATGTGGTTTCAGAAACTACACATGCATTTCGAGCTCCTGTTGATGATACCCAGGTATTCTGTCACCCATTTATTCAGATACTTTCTTAAAAATGTAGATTTTGTTCGCCAAGTGCTTATTTGTCTTTGATTTCTAGGATCTCTTTTCTGATTCTGAAATAAATGATATTAAAGAAGAGGCCCTAAATAGGAAGTTGAATAAGCCTTCCGAAGAAGTGTTTGCCCCATCTATGCTTTCAATGAACTTGAAACTTGATTCTGCTCCTGTTGATGATGATATGTAAGTTTTTAGATGTTTCTTCCTTTGTTATCTTCAGATTTAGTCACTCACTTGCTGTCGATCACGTAAAGTTTCATTGTCTGTTTATTGTCACCACTTGTTTCATCGTTGCTGATTCTACTATAAAACTATAATTCTTACTTTGGGATGAGCTTAGCTATATGGTTGTTAATTTGGATTTTTACGTTGGAAAACTCTGGTGCTGTAATGATGAGAAAGTAAATGATGGACAAATAATGATGACCTGTTTATCTTTTTCCTTTAACAAACCGTGGCCTTTTAATTCTTCCATTGTGGAAGACTCTTCAATTTGCTTTGCATTGTTCTGGAAGTTAAAAATGACAAGTGACAACCAATCCTTTTCTCCAGGTCTTCCAATGACGAGGACAATGACAAGGAGAACACAGTGCCACACTTACATGGATCAGCTGACTTGTCTTTACCTGCAAGCGGTGACCCTGTCAAGGCTTTTGTTGATGAAGAAGCCGAAGAGGAAGATGACAGTGACAATGACCTACAACGCTTCCAAGATAATGAAGAAGGTGATGATGATGATGATATCGAGGAGCTTAATGATATGATAGCAACTGGATATGAAGAAGCGCCAATTGATAGAGAAAAGCGCGACCAACTCCATCAGCAATGGCTTGAGCAGCAGGATACAACTGGGATGGATAATCTACTCCAGAAACTTAATTGTGGTTCAAGATTGCAAGAATCTGACGATGAAGTGGAAGAGGAAGACGAGGAAAGCAAAGAAACTGAAAATGAATCTGACGATGAAGTTGAAGACTTCATTGCTCCATCTGATGCTGTGAAGATCAATCTAAAGAAGGCGAAGCAGATGATTCCGCAGATGTTTACGGATAAAGATGATGCATATGTATCATCTGATGAGGAAACTGAGGAGAGGCTAGCCAAACAGTCCCTCTCTTATAGAGTTGTGAGTTCTTGCTTCTCAGCTACTATAGTAAATGTATTGCTGTCACTTTGATTTTGGCAGAAGTTTATTGCATTTCCATCTTTGCATGCGCTAAGGTACTCATGTGATGAAATGATGATTATTTTTGTTTTCATATCAAAATTGTAATGTGTAACAGGAGAAGAACGCTCAATTCTTTTCACCGGCTGAAGAGGAAAGCAGCAGGGGAGTTTTCAATCTCATAAAGAAATTAAATGTTGTTCCTGATACCAAGATAAAAGGAAGAACTACATGTAAGATCTATTAATTTTAGTATTTCACGAAATTGAGAAAACCTATGCAATGTACACCAATCAGGCTTCGAGATTATGATAATGCTAACGTTTTGTTCCATTATCATATGCTGCAGCCATATTTGATATGCCACACATTGGCCAAAACATAACTAAATCATCAAAGGTAAGATACTTTGAACTGCTAGAACATCGTTATTTTACCTAATGAAGTGCTCCTTTATCCCAGCCAATTTGTTAAATAAAATTGTAGGGGGTCTATATGTGTAGATATTTTTCTGACAACTTCAGTTTATACTTGAACCACAAGACTGTTTTTCTCAGCAATACGGAACTGTATTTGAGGTGATTATTTCTGAGTTATCTTGTTTTAAATATTTCAGTCATCTTTTATCGGTCGAGCTTCAAATCAATTTATGCCTTCTTCTCAAAAGCATGGGTCAAGCAAGGTCCGATCATCATATATATTTGGGCGAGATGACAGCAACAGCAGACCTTCAGTGTTGATGTCAGAGGATTCTTCAGATACGGTAATGACTATCAGAAATTCGAAAAACTAGCATGGCATTAATAACTGTAATGCTATGGAATTTTTCTATGAATTATGCTAGCAAAACACTCAGACACACTTTTTCAACACACTCTTTCATCATTTGAAATTCATATGGATCCAACTAAATTTATGTTTAGCATACATGATTTAGTGGAATCTGTGGATAATACTGCTAGAACTGTGATGGTAACAAACATGCTTATTCAAATCAACCTCTCCTTTTGTAAATGCTATTTAAGTATGCAATATTGTTACGTCATTTATATTCTACTGTCATACTCACTGCTGGTTTCTCTGTTTGGTTGTAACTCAGATTATAAGGGAGAGTCAAGCACCCAAAGTTGTTTCTGCCAAATTCCAAAGAAATACACGGAACAAATATGCTGCTTCAACTTCTAAATCTCAAGAGTCAAATGTATCACTGATGGAGGTATTAAGCAGGTCCTCAAATCATACAAAGCGTTGTGTCAAGAATGCCGGAGTTCAGCAAAATGTATCTATATTTGAAGCATTTAAGTTAACGAAGAAGTCAATTAAGACAGGGGAAAGAATTTGATGTATGATGTGAAATGATGGTATCCGTGCGTTTGGGTTTTGTTGGCCAGTTCCCTGGTGGATACCAGTGTAATGCAGCAACAATAATGATCTCAATTTTCAATACAAATAATAGAGTGGATTATTATTAGGGAAAATTACCCACCCATCTTTTATCTTGTGTCAAGTAGTCTTCGTATTTTATGACAAACTAATTCTCTATGTTCAAAAATATTTAGTGTTATTGAAATTCATTTTTCATCCACTTCTGATATAGATTTACATACATGATTGCGATCAACTACAGATTACATTAAGTCAATTTGCAACACTACTAGCCTTAAATTATCAATAAAGAGATCATAATCTTCATAGTAGAATCATTGCATTATTTTATTTAGTTACTCGAATTGTATAATTCAATCGTTAGTTAATGAATTTTTGTAACGGGTCACACTTATTCAGTCATTTAAAGTAAATACTACTTGGCATTGTATTGTTCGTGTATGATGTAAAAAAATGGTGAGAATTGACAGAGTTGAATATCATGCACGCCTAACCAGAGAGTCATACATTGTTTTTAAAATTTACTAACAATATTAATAATCTATGTCACGTGTTATGAATGCTGTCCACAGTAACATGCATGCAAAATTCGAATCCAACACTTGGCTGAAAGTTGGAATGAAGGTAATCCGATCGAGAGTCCGAAACCAACTATAAAAAAAAAAACACATTACTTTGTACCAAAAAAAAGAAAAAACACGTATACTACTAGTATAAAGGAAAGGATGCGATGGATGTTTATGGATATGCTTTACAGCTTTAGTACACATCCACTAACACAAAAAGACAAAAATAAACATTTTGAATTAAATACAAGTCGTTTACGTCAATACTATTTTTTTTTTGTGGTGACCGGAGTTTAAACCATGTACCTTGCATATATTATGTTGCATCCATATCAATTGAGTTAAGCTTAGGAGGACTTACGTCAACACTATGATTAAACATAGTCCTTATAATTTCACTACCCAAAAAAAACAATAGTCCTTGTAATTCTAAAAAAAAAAAAACATAGTCCTTATAATTAATACTCAATCCGTTATGAAATACACGCCACAATTTACAACAGGTATTATTTATATAACTTATTTTAATAATTTTTTTTAACTAATACACAATACAAATGTTAGTATCCCTAAAAAAAAATGTTAGTAAGTAAAACGTTTGATTTGTCTAATATTTTTTAAATATCAAATATTTATAATTTTTGTCATAGATATATAAAAATACTAATAGTGAAAGTTATATGTTGGCATGTGTATGGTAATTGACAAACGACACACATTTCAAAATAGATAAAGTAATTAATAATTATAACTTAGAACGACACAACTTTTGTTTCAACACTTTGTGGGAATAAAAAGGTAAAAATAAATAAACAGCCAGGGTCGCATCACAGTGTTATTTTAACTATTGTTTGTAGTATCCTTTGTGCGCAGTTGTATAGATTAATCCTTTGAGTTTTGTGCAGCTCAAATAGACGACAAACAATGTTGTTGCCAGGACCCTAGTTCAGGGGTTCAAACTTTTAAATCTCACTTAATAATTATAATAATATATAAAAATAATATATATTAAAAAATTCACATTGTACTCAAAAAAATTACTTACACACTACTCTACATTTGTTCTCTACGCGGTTTCATATTTTTATATTATTGAACAAAACTCATTATCAATTTTGTCAAACACATGTCTCGATATAAATCACAAAACAATCATTTATCTATTCATCTCCAATTTGATTGTGCAATCTAGTATTCACAATCTTCATAGAAAAATAAGATCGATCGATATTTATTATGCAAGACAACAAGAAAAATTATTTAATCCTCAAATGTGTTTTTTTGTTGGTTCAATTTGCCATAAAATTACTAAAGAGACATTAGAGATGTGTTTGCAATTTTGATAACTTTAAAGACTAAAGTAACAATATCTCATGCATCAAATGACCAAAATACTTGTTTCCCTATTTAAAGACAAAATTAAAAATGAAAAAAAAAGGTAAAAAAAAAAGAAAGAAAGAAAAATTATAATTGTGTAAATTATTGAGATATACATGAGTTAGGATCCGTTAACATCAAATATCAAAAAAAATTTATAGTAAATATTATCCGTTGATTTTGTTTGATCGGAAGGCCTGTATTTATTTTTCTTAAATTAGTCCCTCCTTCCCTTTTATTTTATGTATTTTAATAACTCAATTTTTATGTATTTTGTTCCAACTCATGTTGTCGAATCTGACACGTCTAGAGACCCGTATCTTTGTGTAACATACATAGACTTTAGCTAAGTGGCATTTAGGGTGCAGCTAGCATTGAAAAAACTAATCCTAACTAGTATATGAGGCGAGAGAAGCAAACTATAGGTGAATGGTGCATGCTATATATCTGAGGGGATTCAAGACACACAAATCATAGGATTATAGGAGTAAATTAAAATGTTGAGGGAGTTCAGCTGCATCCCCTGGATGTAAGCTGGCTCCACCCCTGGCGACAAATTGCTTAAGAGTTTTGACGATGATGTTCGAACTCAAAACATTGGTTAAATTAGAAGATACATGTGTCATCTTATAGTTGCACTTTGTTCTTATTATCTATTTCCATCTTTCTCACTATTGCTTTTGTCCTAAAAGAAAAGGGAAAAATGATTGCCTCAAAAGTTGCTTAAAGTATGGTTGTATAAATACCATTTCCCTTTTTAAAGGAAAATATCATTCCTCTTAAAAAAAAACAATTATAGTGTTAATGTTTAAAATCTTTGAAAAATATCCATTTTGAAATCTTTGAAAAATATCCATTTATGCGAGTCTTTTTAAAAAAAATATTGTTTTAAAATAGCTGATTCGTTTAAATTTTTTCCATTTATGTGAGTCTTTTTAAAAAAAATATTGTTTTAAAATAGCTGATTCGTTTAAATTTTTTCTTTGTTACGCCCCATATTAATTGTATTTTTTTCAATTATAATTATAATTAATATTACTTTCATCCTCTCAAACTTAATATACTTTGCATATATGACAATAGAGAATGCACTAGTATTTGACAAAAACACTTAAAATCACATTTCTTTCCTTTTTCCTTATAGCAAAGAAAAAAAAAGAGCAAATTGGCCAAATTGACAAAGGGGAAGGAAAGACAGGTTGAGCCTTAAAGCATGAGCTGTTGCTATATAAGGATTGTAACTTCACTTCGCTCTTGTTCCTTCACCTTCCTTCTTACTATATTAGAATTTCCAACATACTCCGAAACAAAAAACGCGATCACCTGTAACTTCTCCGTCTCCGATATGGACAACTCCGGTCAGTTCTCCTTCTACTCTCACTCTCACATACATCGTGCCATTTCTTCAATTATTCTCTTCCGTTTTCGCAATTTACAATCTCTTATTACGTTTACAAATTTCAATCTAACAAAGAAATGTTCGCTGGTTTCACTTTGAATTTTCGTTTATCTAACTTCAATTTGGTCGTAATCATACGGATTGCGCTTTTTTTTGCTTTCATTTCTTATTATTTATTATGGCCTTAGAGGCCGTAACGATCTATGGCGGTTATTGAATGAATTTTGATGTTGTATATAATGATGTTTGTGAATTGCAAGGGTTTATGTATGAAAATCCATGTGATCCACCATAAATTTTAATGTTTAGTTAGTTATATTTAAACCGCTGTGTGATGAAAGAAACTTAAACTTAATTTATGTGATTGAAGGTTTAATGCCTTTGATATTTGAGCTTATCCACTGTCACAAGCACCAAGCAACTCGCTAGACTATTTCGAAGAATTTATGAAAACAGCTTATGACTTGTTTATAAGCTGGTTTAAGCTTATCTTCATAAGCTCTCCAAGATATCTTATGAAAGTAGCTTATAGCTTGTAGTGAAGAGATAAATTGATCTCTTGTCATAGAAATAGCTTAAACATAAGTGCTGATAAGTGGTTTTGCTATAAGCTGCAAATTAAATTGTTTATCCAACATAGCCTGGGTCAATTGACTAATTGTTGTGCTCCTTCTAGTTAAATGAGGTAGTTATAGAAGTGAAGTGTACAAGTAAGTCATATTTAAAACTGTAGTATTTAAGTTTGTAGTATCTTTTTGATTTTGTTTTGAGGAATTTTGATTTATTGGAATATAGGAGATAGTTATTTTTTTGGGAAAATGTTGTATAATAAATTGATCTTGAAATGACTCTTTACTAAGGTGCTTCTTAAATTTATCTGCTTCATCCAGGAAATCCACCTCAAGAAGTGGTTGTGCCACCAGTTGAAGGTGTTGCTGGTGGCGGTACGTCATATGGGTGGAATGATGGTGGAACACATGAGTTGATTCACCTCAAAGGACCAATTGACCCTACAGAAATCCCAACTAGGGATTTAGTGCATGTATGGTGCATGCCAAGCACAGCGAACATTGGAGCTCAAGAAATGCCTAGACATTTGGAGCCTGTTAGTATTTTTATCTTATATTCTTTTTTTCTACTAATTTAAAGATGCTCTTATTATTTAATATTTATACCGTATAATATATACATAATTTCATGTTTTCTGTAAGCATGGTGTTAGCAATGTTTGTTATTTACGAATATGGACTGCATGGGTGTTGGTTGAAATATTATTTCTTACAATTTACCTTTTGTGATAATTACTTGTTAATTGATTTTGACCATATTCACACAATTACCCGTGAGCCCAATTACTTGGTTATAAAACTTTTGAGTAAATTACACTCCCCTCCCCTCAAAGATACTTGAATTACACTCCCCTCCCCTCTGATGTTAAAATATACACTTCCCTCCCCTCTTATTTGAAACATATTAGAAAACATTTCGCTCCCCTCCCCTAAGAGAAGTTTGAATTACATTTCTCTCCCCTCTTATGTTAAAATCTACACTTTACTTCCTCAATAATATTTTTTATTTCTAATAATCTAGCAAAAAAATAATATTCTAACACACTTCTAAAAAAATAGTATTGCGGGTCTATTTTAATATAATCAAAATTTGAATACATATTTTTTTTCTATTTTTTATTCACAATTTCATTAACATATAGTTTTAAACCCTATTATAAAATATGAAACAACCCAAAATAAAATTAAAATATGCGAAAAATTACTAAAGACAATAATAAAGTATGATTATTTAAATTTAATTTTATACTCTAAATTATAAAATTAATAGCGAAATATTTAAATTTAATTATCATTGACATTTAAATTAAAGAAATGAATTTATTTTTCTTAAATGGTGGTTCAAAATTAGTTTATATCATAAAAATATTTATATATGTTAAAATAGATTAGTGTAGTGCATATTTAATTATTAAGGGAGGGGGTTGTAATTCAAGCATCTTAAATTTTTCTTTACTAGGGAGGGGAGTGTATATTTTAACATAAGAGGGGTGGGGAGTGTAATTCAAGCTTCTCTTAGGGGAGGGGAGCGTAATTTACTCTAAAACTTTTTATATTGAATGACAATCAAAATTAAACTATTTTTTGGTGACAAATTTTTTAATCGTGGTTACAAAATTAAACCAGGATACTATATTATTATGCATTGTGAAAGTAAAATATGTAGTTTTTTCGCTTGACACCCGAGTTTTTGCTTTATGTTGTAGATAAATCTGCTGGCAGCTAGAAATGAGAGGGAGAGTGTGCAAGTAGCTATTCGACCAAAGGTTTCATGGGGTAGTTCTAGTGTTGCTGGGACTGTGCAGGTTCAGTGCAGCGACCTATCCTCGTCTTCAGGAGACAGGTTGGCGTTTTCTTTATAGTACAAATCAAATGTATGATTTATCTTTATTTATACCGAGTTGCTGACCTCAATGTTGACAGACTGATTGTTGGGAAGTCTCTGCTGTTGCGGCGGGTGGTGCCCATTTTAGGTGTACCAGATGCGCTTGTTCCTCTTGATCTTCCAGTTAATCAAATAAACCTATTTCCAGGGTACATGTCTGATTGTTTGATTAGTATTTATATTAGTTTTTCTTCTTGTGCCGTCTGCACAAGATGCTTGATGATTAATTATTTTTCACTCCATTGATATTATTCAGGGAGACTACCGCTCTTTGGATTTCTGTTGATGTTCCAAGTGATCAACCTCCAGGACAATATGAAGGAGAAATTCTTATTACTGCTACAAAAACAGATGCAGAGTGAGCCTTTTTCTTTTAACAACTTTTTTGTTTCCGATTTTGTGTTACAAATTTTAGTTCATAACCTTTCTTTGTCAACTTCAACCATTATACAGATCTTCTGTTCAAAGTTCAAGCAAGGTTGAGAAACGTCAATTGTATAAGGAGCTTAAGGAGTGCCTTGACATTGTTGATCCAATCGATGGAAAACCATTAGATGAAGTGGTAGGTTTTATTTTCAGTCATTGTGTGTCATTCTGGTACTATTTTTAATTTTTGGTTTATTATGGTTTTTTCATCCAAGCATCTAATTTTTAGGTTGAAAGGGTGAAATCTACAACTGTGTCCTTAAGAAGGATCCTTTTGTCACCATCATTTTCTGAATTCTCTTCAGAAAATGGGTCAGCAGATGTAATGGAAGAGGATGCCATTTCAAATCTCTCTCTACAACTGAAGTTAAATCTCACTGTCTGGGAATTTGTACTTCCCGAAACTCCTTCCCTTCCTGCTGTATTTGGCGTATCCTTGACCCATATAAAATGTCACACAAACAAACCCATTTTACTTTATTTTGTTTTATTTATTTTTTATAACTCTTGAAAAAATATTACTGGTATTTATACTATCTCAGTTTGGTTATTAGATGCTACATATCTCTGCTTACTAGTTAATATACAAGTGACATTGAATGTGCATTTATTCTTAAATGGTGCATGATACCATACATTACAACCATTATGTCGGTAATAAAATTTTCATCTTGATGAATTCTTTTACCAATCTTATGACGGTAATTTATGGTGTGACGGACCAATTTTAATTGGTGCATCCTGAATGCAGTCAGTTTGCAATACAAACAAACTCTGGGAATGACTGATATGAGACTGTCACTTGTTTACTTATCAATGCTTATTTTGCATCTTTCATTCACCGTGCACTTTTGGTCTATATCTTTGTGAATTACGGTTTATTTGTTTGCCCGTTTCGTTGTTTCCTTTATTCTTCACTAGATATCCGATACTGTGATTGAGGATCGGTTTGGAGTTAAACATGGGACAGCTGAGTGGTATGAGGCATTGGATCAACATTTCAAATGGCTTCTTCAATATAGAATCAGCCCCTATTTTTGCAAATGGGCTGATGGTATGCGTGTATTGACATACACATGTCCATGGCCAGGTATATTTTTGAGGCAATAGGTTTGACAGAGTTGCTACCTCAAGAAATAATAGCATCGCTGAATATTTCCCTCTTGTCATTGTAGCGGATCACCCAAAATCAGATGAATATTTTTCAGACCCACGGTTGGCAGCATATGCTGTACCATATAAACAAGTAGTCTCCGGGTATACAGTCAGTTGTCCACGTTCGCTTCTGTCAGGTATATTTGGAATGAGAACTGATGAAATTCAACCCACCTGTTGATGTGCCACAGTAATGATGCGGCGAAGGATTACTTGCAGAAACAAGTTGAGATATTGAGAACCAAGAACCACTGGAGAAAAGCTTACTTTTACTTGTGGGATGAGGTACAAACATGTGGGCTAGAATTACTAATATATCTACCCTAGGATGATGTCATAGTTAAGTTATCCACCTTTATCCTAACTTTGGATTGAATATTGCTGCTAAAAAAACAATCAGCCAAGCGACTTTTTTAGTAATCATTGATTAATTGCATGACAAATCATGTCAAAATTGTGTCTATCTCTCTCTTCCCAAACACTAAATAAGTGGGCCTTATCAATATTTATGAACATTTATATATAAGAAATAGGTCAGCATGTATTTTTCACATGAGAGGATACGTTGCCATAACTTTGAACCTGGTCCAGTTCATTATGATCCTAATAAGCTAATTTTCTTTCTAATTTTGTCCAGCCACTAAATTTGGAGCAATATGATTCTGTTCGCAACATGGCCAGTGACATTCATGCTTATGCTCCAGATGCTCGTATTTTAACTACATACTATTGTGGTATGTTTATCTATATATTAGATTATTCTAATTTAACTTTGACTGTCTTGTCTTATACATAATATAGATGATAGTTTATTCATTTTAATATCATTTAAGTTGTTTCTCATACTGGTAATGCCTTTGTTTTGTCCGGCATATTAACATTTTGGAATGATCGAAAATATTTCACATGGTTGTAATAGCTGGTTGTAATTTTATTCTTAAATATTAATTGATTGGATTGCTGAAACGGGTATCGTCCATTCATAATTACTGTTATTTGATCAATGAATAGTTTTGATGGGGATATGACTGCAGTTTCTTTCTTTCTTCTAAATTTTTCCATCTTTGAAAATGGTATCGTCCAGGTTTTCTTTCATTCATTATTATTGTTGTTCAATCAAAGAATAGTTTTGCCAGGGAAATGGCTGCAGTTTATTTCTGTTAAACTTTCCCATCTTTGGTTTTCCTAAATTACTTTTCTGAATAATAGTTTTGCTGAGATATGATTGCAGATTCTTTCTGCTAAATTTATCTTCAATCTTTTATTTATTATATTGGAAAACCATATTTTATAATTTTTAACAAATGAAACCTTACAATGAGAGGTAGAATGGTAAACATTTGCTGATGCATTCTTGGGATTTATTGTTTTACCTGTCACTAAATCTTCTTGGTCGGCAAAGTATGTGTTTAGATTAAACTTGACAGTAGTGCATATGAGGAAATCTTGGCGTTTACAATATAAAGTTCTCATGTACCAGGAGAAAATGCAGCACAATCTGTATCTATATTTCAGTATTTATATAATAGTCAATCACAATTTTGCTTCGTCGATTATTGATTTTGTTTTATGTCTCCGATAATTGTAAGACTTGCTTCTTCAATTCACTTGCATATTCTTAGACGACTCCATCAATTCAAAATTTGTCTCAGCGTTCTCCAGCCAGTACTTTCATTTTTATCTTCTGTAGTTGTTTCTTCTTTTTTCTGAGTGTATCTTATTGTGTGTTTGTCCTATGCAGGGCCAAATGATGCACCTCTTGCACCAACTCCATTTGAGGCTTTTGTAAAAGTTCCAAGTTTTCTGCGTCCTCATAATCAAATTTATTGCACAAGGTATTACTTTATATTGAATGCATCTCTATCAAGAGTAGAGTACATTTTATATTTATCATATAGCTTCCACCTATTCACTGTTTTGTTTGCTTCAAGTGTTTCGTTAAATATTTTTGGGGATTTTTTTGACATGAATTAGTTATTAGGTTTATTTTATTGGTTTTCCTGGATGCTGTGGGACTTGCATATTAAGATCTTTTTGCAATTTAAACCGAGTACATTTGTGATTTAAACTTATGATTGTCAGTATGTCAATCTATTATTCTTTTTCTCCTCATTTGTCTTTTCATTCACTGTATTATATTTATCATATAACTTCCACCTATTCACTGTTTTGTTTGCTTCAAGTGTTTTGTAATGTTATATATTTTTGGGGATTTTTTGACATGAATTAGTTATTAGGTTTATTTTATTGATTTTCCTGGATGCTCTGGGATTTGCGTATTAAGATCTTTTTGCAATTTAAACCGAGTACATTTGTGATTTAAACTTATGATTGTCAGTATGTCAATTTATTATTCTTTTTCTCCTCATTTGTCCTTTCTGAACTCTGGTGATGCAATTTCTAGTTGCGGGTGAGATGTTCCTGCAATCTACTTATTTAGTGAGACTCCGTTTATGGTGAAACAATTTTCAAAATATCAATTTATATGATTTGTTTTGTGAAGCGCTTTTCAGAGTCTTGGTCTGTAGTCGGTGGTACTTCACTTTCTATTCTTCAATTTTTTTCCAAAAGCAGTTAGAATGTTAGATACTGTATCTTTCTCATTATTGTTGAATGAATTTATCATCTAAACTGGTTTTGTTTGGGTGAGAGGTTTTATGCCTCACAAAGGTCCAAAAGTGCCCCTTGGATTTTGTTGCCTGTCATCTATATTTTTAAAGCTCTCATCTGTGGTTCACTTTCATACCCAAATTCTATTATTCAATATAAACTTGAAAGAGTAACTTGAACTTCAGTTAGTTGGCTGAACCAGTGTCATTTTGGATATTTTGATGGACTTATTTCGTAAGTCTTATTTATTGTGCCTGTGGAAGAAATAAATTGTACAATGGTGAAAATAAAAGTGGGAACCAAGAATATCAGAAGTTTTTTTTTTTCATTAAGCATGATAAGAACTTGAATTATTTTTACAGTGAATGGGTCTTGGGGAATCGAGAGGACCTGGTCAAGGATATTACGGCTGAATTACAACCAGAGAATGGCGAGGTAATGTTATATAAGTTCATTGTCTTTTTCTCATCTGTAATTTGGTTTGTGCTCTTACTTTCTTCCGAGTTGATGGATATTTGTTTTTTCCTCTACAATGATGTTGAACATAATATCTTAAAACAGATAGTAAGGTCTCTTGTAAGGTATATGAGTTTTGTATTTCTTGGGCTAACAACCAACATTATT
>Ga0315915_1000187_pt1 | contig 53217 bp, 22 predicted proteins | sample MpolbnodulesMG_FD_207738 | JGI IMG/M metagenome (GOLD analysis project Ga0315915, IMG submission 207738) | Medicago polymorpha root nodule microbial communities from Los Angeles, California, United States - branched nodules | ecosystem: Host-associated > Plants > Roots > Nodule | place: USA... | reverse complement strand
GAGACATATATTTATCACTAATAAACATAAAAAATATGTGACACATATTTGTCATCATTGCAGCAAAAAAGATACTGACATATTTAAAAATCCACGGGATAAATAGTTTTTATCGATAAATAAAACAAATAAAACAATTTAAGATAAAAAAATAATGGTCTATCACCTGTGCATTGCACGGGTTAACACACTAGTATTTTAACATAAGAGAGAATGAAAGTCTAATATAAACATTTTGAGGAAATAGAGTGTAATTTACTCTTTTTTATTCAATAAATCTATCTATCTAACGCCGTAATTTTTTTTAACATTCAATAGACTTTTTTAATCAACAGCACCAGAATGCATTAGTAATGGATTTCCAATCAACACTTTTTTGGGGTACAACAGCACATCGTTTTTTTAATTAAATTAAAGAATAACTAAAATAAATAAAATGTTAAATCATCATTTTGGTCTTTAAATATATAAGTCGGTGTCACAGTAATTTGTATTCATTAAGGTATCAATTAAAATTGATCGTCGAAAACAAAAAAATAGTAAACAAACTCACAAAATGTATGTACTCTATCAACTTGAATGAAAAAATATCATTTATTTTTGTAAAAAAATCAAGTATTAAAAATTGAAAGGAAAAAACATCACTAATTATATATTTTGTTAGTAATTTTATAAATTAAATTGGGATCGAAAGACACATTCGATGATCAAACTAATTAATGAAAAATACATTTGAAATAAAAGTCACAAATGAAAGAAACATCCGCAGGTATTTGTGTAATTTTAATACATTCAAGTGTTGTAATTGTAAAGACAATTCAACACTCAAGTTAGGTTTCGAGATGTTTTGAAGCTTATATATGAATGATAAACTTGTACATGATCTTGCCGTCGATTGCTTTATTTATATATTCCCATGTGGCACATGAGTGTGGGATTTTTTTATGGTTATACCCTTGTGGCACAAGGGTCGGTCGACCACTTGACCATTTGGAGGGTTCGTACTGGCTTTGAGTGCTTTATTGGGTGTTTCATGGCTTGCTACTAGTACAAGTGATTTGCATATGCCTTTGGGTGTCATATTGGGCCTTTACTACGTGAATAGACTTTGGATGCAAGGACATGGGCCTTGACCCAATTCATAGTAGTAGCCCTCTAAGTGTCTTATTGTTCGAGGTAAGAACTTAAGGTTTATAGTGCTCCAAATTCGACGACAGACTCTGAGTAGTCATTTACGTTAGGATTGTGCTTTGAGTGATGGTCACGTTCATGTGTGGATGAGTATCTGTTATGTGTTTACCTATCCGAGTGGGGTGTTGTCCGGATGAGGAGGTCCTGATGTTTCCATGCGATGTGTATTTTTATTTCAAAAGGAGTCGAAACCTTGGTGCATTATGATTGTGTTAGTTGTTGGCATCTCTTGGTTATCGTTATGTTTGGTGCATGAGGTTACTTCGACATTAAATGATAAACCACTCCCTTTTCAAATATATCTGAGTCGATGATCACATGGTCGTAGAATATAACCACGTGTATTATGCATCAATGGATGGTGAGACGACAACTTTAGTCTCTCTATATGATCTTCATTATCTCTCCAATAGTAGATCACTAGGGGGGTCGTTTTTCTTAGTCACCTTCTATTGAAATAGTGATCACCGAATAATATATTATAAATAATATTTTACCATTTAACACTACAATTATACTCATTTATACATAACTTTTTAGAGGAAAATTAATAATTTTTGAAAATATTTAAAATTAACATTGGATTAGTGCACGGGCTCACCCGATTTCCCAAGGAGATGAGTGGAAGGTTGAATTCAATGAATGTAAGAAAATTATCTATCTATCCAAAACATAAAAAGTGATAAAAAAAAAAAGAATGAAAGTGTTGGCAATATCATCGTCACTATCAGCATTGAAATCTTTGAATTTGAACCAAACTCGAAATCGAATCTCCAACAAAACTCAGTTCTTTCGCCAAATCCACTCTTCCCCTTCTCCAATCATGGCTGCTTCATCGTCATCATCCATCAATTCAGAATTAGCACGTTCACCACCCGCAATCCCCTTGCCCACTCCACCTCTTACTAAGGCAAGTTCTCATTCATGTTTCGGGCACCATACACACCTTTCATGCTACACTCTCTCTCCTCATGTTTTTTTTCTTTCATTTTCATTTCAGTTCAAGATTGGTCTCTGTCAACTCTCAGTCACCTCCGATAAGGACAACAACATCGCGCGCGCACGCACTGCTATTCATGATGCTGCTGTAAAGGGTGCTAAGCTCGTTCTTCTACCTGTGAGTTTTTTTTTTTTAATGTTTGTATTTCGAAATGTGATTTTGATTCTTCTGAAATTAATACTTGTTTGGAATTTTTAATTTGTTAGGAGATTTGGAACAGTCCTTATTCAAATGATAGTTTTCCTGTTTATGCTGAGGATATTGATGCTGGTGGTGATGCTTCTCCTTCCACTGCCATGCTTTCTGAACTCTCTAGTTTGTTGAATATTACCATCGTTGGTGGTTCTATTCCTGAACGTTCTGGAGATCGATTGTATAACACTTGTTGTGTCTTTGGCACCGATGGAAAACTCAAAGCAAAGCATCGTAAGGTAGTGTTTGTGGGAATCTTATTTGATTCTCAAATTTATTGTTTTGATGATATTTTCTGCAAAAAAGAAAATTTGTTGGTATAGGATAGATTGGAGTCGAATGGAATATGCCAGTTAGTTTTTAAAAATTGATTTTACATCATTCTATACAATGTCACTCCTATACCAACAATTCAAACATAACCTAAAGGATCAAAATGACTATTTGCTCAATCGTTTTAGTTTATATGCTAGCTTCTTATTGGAATTTTAATTTCATCACACCCGGAGAGAATTTGGATTGTGAGTCATACAGTAATCAGTGTTAGCATTTTCTGATTTATTATGTAATTTCTGATGTGCTGGTGGTGTCACTGCAGATACATCTTTTTGATATTGACATCCCTGGGAAGATTACCTTCATTGAATCATTGACTCTTACCGCTGGCGATACTCCAACAATTGTTGACACAGGTCTAATATGTTCTTAAGCACCCATTTAGACATTTGTTTCCTAGTTTTATCTGTTTCAATATAGATGCACTCCTTTATTCTACCACTGTTTGTAATCAATCGTGTATGAGCAATGTATATTCAAAATACAGAAAATGTTATTGATATCGAATGGCTGCAGATAAGCATGAAGAAATGAAAATGAGAGTTGTTATCCGTATGGTTGTACAATTCAATTAACCTCTTGATATAATCCCTAGCTTCTTACACTCTTGCATAGGTCATATTGAACTTAATTGCCGGGTGATCTTACCTTATGTGCAAATAGTGATTGACTGTCTCTACCTAGGATGACTTTGTTGAAACTAGGTCTCCGTAAAATTTGATGGGTATGTTCACTCAAGGTGTGTTTTTATTTAGTTACAAGAAGGAATATTTATGAAGAAATGTATATGTAGAAGAAAACGACATAGTCATATGCCACAAGAGTGATCTAATTTTTAATTCTTTATGACTATTGTTTTCTTGCAATTGATTTTCCATGTTTTAATAAACTAATTTCAATAATGGGATGATTCATACAGAGGTTGGACGCATTGGCATAGGCATATGCTATGACATTAGGTTTCCAGAACTAGCAATGATATATGCAGCAAGAGGTTTGTCTTTTCAATTAATTTGCTCAGAAACAATTATCTTGTTCCACCTCTATTTGATTGGGAATGATTTGCGTTTTCCATCGTTTTTCATTCATGCCTCTTGATAAGTTATTTTTTCATTCATGCCTCTTGATAAGTTATTTTAGCATTGATGGAGTAACAATTTTTTCCTATGGGGGTGGATACTATAAATGAAATTGGTTCAGATGCTTTTGTGTAATTCTTATTTTGGGATATACTAACAACAACAACAACCAAGCCTTATCCCACTAAAAAAAACTTAATTATTCTTTGGTATCATATTGCATTCCCTTTATTATGTAATCTGTCAATTATTTATATAATCTGTATAATCTATGAAAACTGTAAGCTTTGCTTGAGATTAATTCATCAGTTAAGTTGATTTGTTTCCAAACTTGAACTGCATTGTTATTATTTTTCTTGTTCTTTAGCTTCGGGGGACTTATAATATTTAGCTATTGGCTTCAGGTGCTCACTTGCTCTGCTATCCCGGGGCTTTTAACATGACAACTGGGCCATTGCATTGGGAGTTATTGCAGAGGGCAAGGTAATAACAAATACAACGTAATGATTATTTGAGAACCTGAAACAAATATTCTACTACAAATTCTTTGAAATTTTATATTCTTATATGATTTCTTTAGGTTTCCAGAATGCTATTTTCTTGTGATAGGAACAAAAACACTGTAGAGTTTTAAGGTTCTCATGGGGTAAACTCTCCTGTATGTATGCAAAGTTCTTCTTAGCAACATAGAATACTCAAAGAAGATGCCGCAACAACTAGAACAATCAGAGCTGAAAGAACAAACTTTCATATTGGGCCTAAGCTAGTTAACCTAACTACAAAATTCTGTTAGCCTCCCTCATTCCAGTCATCACCTCCTAATTCTTTTTCATTGCTACCATCATTGTAGAATTTCCCTCCCTAATTTCTGTCTCTTTTTTCATTACTCTCAACCTATCACTTTTTCTCCGCCGCCTCCTCTTTGCACATGACAGCGTTTATCCCCTCCCGTTTGTGTGTGTGTGTGGCCCATCAGTATGCTAGATACTTACCAGAAATAAATAACCACTATAAACCTGACTGTTTTGTAAATTTTTCCCTAGTTAGTAGTTGCATCCATCAAATTAGACTGATAGTTCACTGAACCATATTTAGAATTTGCATTAGGAATTTATTGACATATATATATATATATATATATATATATATATATATATATATAATCTAGGTTGTAGGAACAATGAGAAACTTATGATCATACTTTACTGCCCAAATATATTTTAGTGTCACCTTTCTCGTTGTTTTATCCCATTATTACCTTCCCATGACTCCTCCTTATCTTCAGGGCTAGAAACATGTTAATACTTTTAAGATATTGATTGATTTGAGAATAATGTGTTGGAATTTAACAGAGGATCAAATCATAGATATGAACGTATATCATATTATTAAAACAAATTAGTAATGTTGTAACCGTGTACCTTGGATGACTGAAGAATCCTTACTCCATAGAGACTTGGGAGAATTAGGGTTGATAGAATGCTTTTGCCTTTCATTGACGAGCAGTTACATTTTGTGTTTCAGTATATCTAACCTAATAGGATGACTAGATTATATATCCCCCATCAGTGGAGGCAGGAGCCTCTCAATGGGCTAACTAAAAAGAATGGCTCAACCCATCACGATCCGTTCACAATAAACATCATATTGGGCTTTATTGTGAGCGGACCATGATTGGTTGGACTGTTCATTTTAGTTAGCTCATTGAGAGATCCCTGCCTCCACTGGTGGTCATATATATTCCAGCCATCCCATTAGGTTAGATATACTGAAACACAGAAAAGTAAGCGCTCATCAATAAGAGATTGAACATTCTATCACCCCTAATTTTCCCAAGTCTCTATGGATTCTTTGGTCATCCAAGATACACGGTCATAGCATTACTAATATGTTTTAATAATATGCTATACATTCATATCTATGATTTTGATCATCTGTTAAATTCCAACAATTGGTATTAGGGCCAACTAGATATGTTGTATGGCTTTTATTAATTGATGTTGATATGTAATATAGAGTTGAATTGCATGATTGTTCTTGCTGTTGTTTTTGATGAATAATCTTTGTTGAATGATTACACACACACACACACACATATATATTAATTCCAACATAATGATGATCTACAATCCATTTCTAACACGTGTTTTGCTTCTTGACATGCAGGGCTACTGATAATCAGGTAATGACCCCTAATTTTTGCAACTCCTGTGGATTTTTACTGCAGTCATATTTTTTGATAAACACTACATCACATCTAATGTGTTTTGCTTATTTATTTGGTGGAGTTCATGATCTATGAGCCAAATAATGATCTTTAAAAACATAACTTTTAATTGGGGAGTTATTTCCAATGCAAATGAGAAATCAAGAAAAGAAACTACCAAACCGAAAATTCCGAAGGAGTTCAGCATGAATGTGTGATAAGTTCTAGAAAGCAAATGCTACTCTACATTTGTTGTGTAATTGTGCCTTTCAGATTGGTGTATTTATAGATGAGCCATATATGCTGGAGATGCTGAATCACTCCTTCACATCTCCAAGGGAAAAAATAAATAAAAATTGAAAAAAAGAATTTGCCATGGTATTTTAAGTTGAATTGTTGGGATTGGTGCGGTTGATTGGTTGATTAAACTGGGTTGTAGTGAGGAGTCTCTATATTATAACCATAGTATATTGTGAATTGCAAATTTTATGCTCTGAGATAAGTGGATGCTTATGGAAATTCATTTCCGACAGTTATATGTGGCAACCTGTTCACCTGCTCGGGATACTACTGGTGGTTATGTGGCTTGGGGTCACTCCACTCTTGTTGGTCCAGTAAGTATATCCTTTATGTCTAGCTTTCCTTTGGTTGAGCCATTTAAATATGCTGACTATGCAAGTTTGTATTGTATGTTCTATTTTTAATTACAAATAGAAGGAAAAATATCTTTAATTGTCAGTAAGGCACAAAAACTTATTGTGGACCATATCAATGTGTCAGTTTGGAGAAGTTCTGGCTACTACAGAACATGAGGAGGCAACCATTATAGCTGAAATTGATTATTCAATACTGGAACAGAGAAGGTTTATTTTCCTTCAAACTGCAATATCTCGCACATGTTTAACTTTTGGTTGCAGTCATATCAATTAATCATTATGAAAAATTATTATTATTTGATTACTCAGGACAAACCTCCCTGTGACTAAGCAACGGCGAGGTGATCTTTATCAATTGGTCGATTTGCAGAGGCTGAATTCCAACTGAATGGAGCGGGACTTCTAATATTTGAGGCATCTGCATAATTACATTACCTTGTAAGAAGCATGCACACGCCATCTTTTATGGTAATTGGATGCTGTATTACTGATGATGTGGAACCCAAACCCTGAACTGAAAGAAAGAAATAAAGGAATTTGTGCTTTCTCTATCTGTTTGGTTTGTTGTTAATTGTGACCATGGTTACTAGCATTTCTCAAATAGGGATTGGACATTGTTTAGCCTGTGAGGAAATAAATGAACTTGGACGTAAGTACAGGAGCGGTATGTTGTGACTTGTGAATTTATATGTTGTGAATTGTGTCGTCTGTATGATCAGTGACTCCAGGTTGGTTCCAGTGTAGTGCGGATCTTAGGATTAGGCTATGAGGAACTGGTTATATGTAAAACATATGTCGGTTTCACAACATAGGCCGAAATGGATTCAAGGTTCTAAACCTGCAATATGCAGGTGTTACCCTCAGAGAATACTTGCACCCGTTGTGAATAAATTCATCATGTGATCTATCTGTTTAAATAAACCATCCTTTGATTTAGCAAAATATGTATCAGACTGCTCAGTTAGTAGACTCATGCAGTTGAATGGAGGATAAAAATGGGTCTGCCTCGTGTGAAAAACATGACTTAATCATTATCTACCCCCCGATCTTCTTTTTATTTTTTATTCATATAGGATGACATGACTTGTTTTACATCATGCTTAGATCAAATTACATATTAATACATATTGTTTTAAATTACATATTAATACGTATTGTTTTTAAAAAAAAGAAAAAGGTTCCTTTAGCTGATAAGTTCGTTCTTTTCCAGTTTGGTTTGGTTGGAAGGGAATGTAGGAAAGCTGAGCGAAATCTCTGCAAAAACATACACATTATAGCTCTCGTCCTAAATGGAGGGGTATGGAGGGGAGAAAATATTCATTTATTTAATGTCATCTGACGTTAAATTTAGGTGTGTTAGCGGATTGCGTTTTAGTAGCTCTCTTGGTTGTATCTCAAAATCCCGTTTGGCTCTGGATTAATAGTTGATGTTCTTCGCATTGTTTACGGTTATCCGGCAGCTCGTTAGTGGCCTTGAGCGAGATTTTAAGGTGCCTTTTTTAATTTGATCCTCAGACAATTTATTTTTATTGAGTAGAGTTGAACTTGGTGCGTCAAGATTTACAACACACTGTGCACCTACCATATGTGCGCTTTGGCTTCATGTCATGCCTTAAAAAACATATCTATATAGAGCAACTCTTTCATAGACACAAACATAAATAAAAATCATTTGGGCATGACTAAATGTTTTTTGTTTGTGACCAACCAAGACTTTCTCATCTATATAATGGAGGAGTTAAAATATTAGAAAACTTAACTTATTTACACCCTTATGTCCAATGTTTTGAGAACAGTTTTAGGGGCAGCTTTAATAGTATAATTAATATGTGTATCCTTTCCTTGTTTCACAATATAAGTCATTTTGGTAAAAAAGGATTGTCTCATCGTTTTAAAATATCAATAAAGTATTGATTTTTTTCTCTTTCTATTATAATCCTAATTGCTCTCTTTTTTTCAATTTTTTTTTCTTCAAATTCTTGTAATTTCACTTTTCCATCCCATTAATAAAGAGTGATTTTGTGAAGTAAATTATCATTTTTATATATAATTAACATTTTTTCTAATTCACATGTCAACCGTTAAGATTACTTATATTGCAGGACAAGTAGAATATATATATTTTTTAAATATGCCTAAAAAGATAGAATTATTATTAAGTTCAAGATTGACATTCCCAGAAATATATGGTTAGGAAATGACTATACCCATATTTATTATAAGTTTGAGAAAAATATAATAACTTTCTGTATCTTCTTTTGTTCTTATGAATTTATTCTCTTATTCTTACGAATTTATTTTCGGGAAGATAGAATGTACATTCCCATGTTATTTAATATATAATTTTTTTTAAAAACAATTATATCTTTCAATTTTTTTAGGAATGTGAAGTTATACGTCAACATTTTTTTTAAAAAAAATTCCCAAGAAACAAATTCTCATTCCTTCAAAAAAAAAAAAAAATCAAATTTTCATATTTACATTCTTTGGTAAGTTACTATTGGTGAGAATAATTTTTGTGTCGGTGAGAAAAACGCCCCTCAAGATATATATACATTTTTTTTTTGAAGGACCTTAAGATATATACATAGCAGGGCACTGATATAATGGGAAATTTGGATGTGGCTACCAGCAATAAACAAGAAACGGAAAGAAAAGTTGGAGGCTGAACTAGAGAATGCTTATGGAACTATATGCTGCATACTGATTGTTAACTCAATTTGATGTATCTTGGTAATCCTGTTATTGGTATTGTTAGTAAGCCATGTGGTGATGTATTATTACTGCTTAATCTTTTAACTGATTTGAGATACTGTGTTTGGGGTGTCAGTTTGTATACACGGAGCATAATAACTTATTCTTCAACGTACTGTGTACAGTTTTAATATAGATTTACTTATTCAGACACAAAAGAAGCAGGTGAGTTGAACTCGCGTATGAATGCGAATATAGATTTAGAGGTATCAATATGATTTCATCACTTACCAGTTACCACTATTATACAAATACAGATGGAGTAGACTCTTATGAGTTATCATTCAGTTCAGTTGTATGTTTGGTGAAGGGGCAATATAAGGAATCAAGCAAGTATCAGCAAGGGCAAGACAGTCGATAATATAAACGTAGTACGTACGTGTGCCATGTGACTCTGCGTGCAAGTTTAAAGATTGTACACACACGGGAGTATCTCACTGACACAGACACTTGGGAAGCGATGTCAGGTTGCTATGTATGTAGCCATATCCTGTCACGTGGTACATTGCCATTGCGTACTCGCATGCATGTTGTGGGCTCTTTCTCATTTATTGTCTTCCAAGCACAAATCCTATCAATAAGTGCTATATTATTTCCGTTTCAAATTAATTGAGGTAGTATTAAGAAACTTTTTGCATTTAAAATTGTGTAATCAAGGCTTTCAAATTCAAAAAATTGTCTTTTTTTATTTAATTTTTCCTTTTTTAGATACCTTAACCAATGCCCTGAGAGTACCGGTTAACACAACCCTTAAGAAAAACGTATAAGTGGAGAAAAGGAAAAAAAAATGATTTTTCATCTTTATAAAAAATTTTGTTTTGTTTTTGTTTTTTGATGGATATAATTTTGACATGTTTTAATATTTTTTGAACATAATATAAATATATAAAAGTTGAACATAATAAACTAACACAACATTGATACAATTTAAACATAAAAGAGTTATAATTTTGACGTTCATATGAACATAGAGTAGCCATTAAGGACCAAAAATAAAACAAATTTTTTTGTGAGGATGAAAACATTAATTTTAATTTTTTAAGGACTAAAATCAAAATTCGCTATATTTATAAAGACGAAAAACTTATTTAAACTTTAACTTATTTTCTTAAATTAGTAGCGTATTCACTTTATACTTCTTCCTTGCCATTCTTTGCCATTGAGCAAAGTTGTCACCCAGAAAGAAAAAAAACCAAAAAAAAGTTCTACAACTAAGTCTTTGAAACTTAAATTATGATTTTCACATAATCATGTTTTTATTTTAAAATAATTGATCAATAGATATGAAAATAAAAATCACCAACCGAACTCAATTGAATAATTGTCCAAGTAATTGAAAACTACGTTGAGAAACAAAATTAAGGGTTCTATCTGTGATTGATTTGTGATTGATTTATGGAATTTAGAATTGGAATTTGTTGATTTCTTTGAGATTTTTGTAGTAATAGGGATTTGAATTTGACTAATAGACAAAGATAAATGGTAGCATATAGAATATTGTTGGATCTGCCTTGATGAATATTTTTAAAATATCAAATTTTTATAATTTTTTTATAATATATTATTAAAAATATTTAAGATAAAAATTGTGAATTAGTATGTGTGATGGGTCAACTGTCATGTAACATAGGACATGACTAATTATTGTAAGTGGGAATGGACAAGTATTCACACAATCCATAAACATACGGTTAATGGCGCCAATTAAAATCATTTAGATCAAATCTGGAAAGAATGATTGAAGCTGAGTTGTGGGTCTAATTAAGCTCGTGGACTGCTGACTACTGAGAAACAACAATATGTTTTCCTTTTCGCAGCACAAAATTTTCTTAGCTTGATTATCAATCACTTATTGAAATCTCTCCGTGCTATTAAATTCATCAATATCCTCAGAATACTGTCCCTACTAAATATTAAATCCCATAAAGATATGCATTGCATCAGACCTGAAGGGATCATTGTCTTATTGTGTTTTTGGTAGCCAGCCTTACCTTGCTTAGCTATAACCATATTCTAACCGTTAACAGCAGCTTCCTTCAAATTGGTCATCACGTTCGTTGAAGCTGAATTAAGAGACCAAATGATAGATTTTTTCTGATTCAATCGACCTTTATCTCCAAGATAGGGTGCAAAAATTAAGAGCATGTGGGTCATTTATGTTATGTCTAACAAAGTTTGTGTCGTGAGGGAACTATACATGAAAGAAGAAAACCAAATGTTGAAAGTCATGTGATCTTGACAAGAATTATAGTGACACAGCTTTGGTGTACCCATATTGCTAATAGTAGTGGTGGGGATGTGGGATTTGCTGTATTACTTCTTAGTGTAACTCCGATCTTTCCTTTTTGGTCTAGCTAATCATGATGTTTTGCTTTCCCATATCTATATTTAGTAATATTTTTTTTGTCACTTTTTATAACTACCCACCAAGTCACTCAACTCTATGTCATCCAAGTGTTATCCCCCATTGCATGTATTTAGTAAGTATATATTGAAATAAATTAATTATATAATTAATTTGCATGTTTATTGTATTAGAGTTGCGTTTGAAAAAAATATATTAATAAATATACATCTGATGATTTAAAATGGAAAAAATTGAGGTTTTTTTTTAAGAAGCTATATAAATAAAAAGAGAAGTCCAAATAAAGCATAAGATGTGTCTGAAAAGGAATAAATACAAAGTGTTAAAAAAGAAAAACAATAGCAACCAGATAGCAACATTACAAGGTGGAATATCCAAAACAAACACAGATTTATCCATCAAGCGTGGTAATAATGAAATAATTAGGCTTGTACACCTTAAACCACCACATATAATGGAGTTTCACCATATCAATCATCTAAACGATAGATGACTCTTTGTTGTGAAAAATCTTAAGGATATGACCCTTCCAAATTTTCCATATATAGTCAACTATGTTATTTGAAAAGAGAGGCAAATATCCTTCTGGAAAATATGGACACTCTCAAACTTAAAAGCATACAAACCAATATTAAATGGAAGCACACTAGATAGCCCTAACCACATAAAAATGATGCAAACCAATTTTTTGAGGAAAGTTTAAAGTGGAACTTATATTTGATTATTTTCCAGATGTGCTTAAGTAAATAAGAAGAAACTACTATGATCGAGAGAAGGTAATCGAATAAGGTTACGAGTTGTAAGGTCACAACCATAAATTCAATTTAATTGCTCTATGATTGGCAAATGGGTTGATTTTACAATGAAAATAGGTTAGTCCGACTAACATAGATCTATGTCGGAGTCTACTTTAGCCCTAGGTTAGGCTCTTTTTAAAATTTAAACAAACAAAGCTAAGACATTTTAAAAAGTCTAGTTAGATAAATTAAAAGCCTAATTATAAATAAATATAATGGTCTATAGAAATATAAGTATTTAATTATTCATTAAAGATGAAATATGTTTTCAACTACTGAAATTATATTTGTCTGTTAGATCTAGCTCAACGAGTAATACCGACATCGTTAAGTTAAACGTCTTCATTTGGTTCGAAATCGAAACTTCATAGTTGTGTTTGCGATGTCAAATGGTTTACCATTTCATCTACAAACAAAAAACTACTAAAACTATATTTGGGGTATTGATAAGTTTTTTTTAGTAGTATTTATTTAATATTAAATAGTTTTTTATTTAACGTTCGGTGAAGTCTTGTTTTCTTAGATTCATTGAATAATTAATGTATATGATTTATAATATAGACTGAATACATCAATTATTAAATGAATCTGAAAAAGTTATTATACATAAGACCATAGTGAGTATTAATTAAAGATTAAAATGTATTTCTCTTTAAAAAAAATAAAAACTGAATTCAACTACTGAAATTATAGTATATATTTTTGAATTACGATTTTAAATATAATATTTAATTTATATATATTTTTTGCACAATTTGATTGATATTTTTTAGATTAAATATATTTTTAGTAGTACTTCTTTAAATAAATTGTTAAATTCCAAAAGATAAAGAAGAAATATTCAAACTCTCTATATCTGATCATATTAAACTTTGAAAATAACTAAATAATTGAACTTCAATGATTAATCAGTTTCATCATAGATGAATTGTCTTGAAAAATCAAATTTAATTACCAAATACAATAATTCTTAAAACATATTAAACTTACTTCTATCAACAAAAATTAATAATGGCATGTCATCTCAATTGTAAAGTGAACTTTGTAAATGTACCCGTTATAATAATAATACTTTTAAATTTACCTACCATATCAATTATCAAGCCTCAAATTTTCATTTTTCAAGATACATTTAACCTTGGATGCCAAACAGAGGAATTAGTAAAGCCGTCAGGTCAAATTGAAATAATCTCGCAGTGGGATTTATTTACTGTAATTACCAAACCATATTTAAACATCTTAAATATTTTCGGCCCATAAACAGAAAGAAACTAGGAAAACGAAGACATTAAATTTCCATAGCCATCGAAATTGGAGGAGTACCTGCCTTGCACGCTCCCCAAATTACTCCCAACAATTAACCCGACATCATATTTATATTTTCCACTTTAACACGGCTCAGTTTGATAAATACAGCATCAGAGAATAAGTCATGGATCTAAGGTCACTGAACGAGCTTATAGCGAATAGCTTATAAGCTCGTCTGACAAAAAAGGCTGTTTGGTAACAGTTTTTTACAACGAGCTTATAACTTATTTCACGAAGTTTGAGCTTATAGTTTAAAGCTTATATCTTATCATCTTTTCTTCCATTTATACCCTTATTATTTTATCTAAAAATCAATTTTACCCATTGTAATTTATCACTCCTATTATTAAAAATAACACATTAATTATTGTAATAAATACAATGCCTTAAAAAAAAGTCTCGTTGACCTTAACCTTTGCCTTTGCATTCCATTTTATTTTTATTTTATAATTTATGCTGTACATTTAAATGAATATAACCTTTGGTTAAAAAAAATTGCATCATAGAATGTAACATTTGTGTTAGATTTTGCTAAAAATAAAATACAACTGTGCTACGTATATATAGGATTATGATTTTTTTTCTTTTTGATAAGAAATATACGATTGTTTTTTTATTTTATTTTAAAAATAAATTTTTATAAATTATAAAAACTGATAAAAGAATAAATTTAAAATAAAGCTTAAAAAACACTAATTTAATAATATATAAATATATGTACTAAATTAAAACAATTAAATTATCAATTGTCCTTTTAAGTCATTTGACCTTTATTAGTTAGTTGAACCGCTAATTTTACCAAACACTTTAATTAGCTTATCAACTATTAGTCATCAGGTATAAGCTATTAGCTATAAGCTATCAGTCATCAGTTATTAGCTAAAAGCTATAAGTTATCAGCTAGTTTATCAGCTATCCGCTATTTTTACTAATCAGAGCCTAAACATATGAGCGTACCGTGAATGTGACTGATTGAATGTGAATTGTTGGGCAAAATTAGCAATTGAACCAACTAATAAAATAATATTATGATATTTTAATTACGATAATAATAAGGTAAAAATAAGAGTAAAAATATATGATATAACCTGGTAGGATAAACTCAAACACTATTAAAAGTTGCATCTCAAAAAATCTATAAACTCGTGAAAATAAGCTTGGGAGAGATTGGCGTTACAAAACAAATCTACTTGAATTCTATGAAACTATTTGTTATAAATTACTCAGATCACATTTATAAACAAATTTTGTTTTTTAGATTAATTAAATAATTGATGTGTATGAAATATAATATGGTCCAAATACATTGTTTATTTAATTAATTAAAAAATAAAAGTTTATAAATTTGACAAGAAAATGTTTTTATCGGTCTATACATAATTTTGTTATGACTTTAAATCCCCAATTAATTGATCATTGTGTTCGATGCCAATTTTTTTTTATAAAAAAAAATGATTTTGGTCTTGTGAGGGAAAGAGTGAAAGAGAGTCATACTATTGGGGACTAAAAGACATACTTGATTCATTGAAATTACATCGTTATCACGTCAACATCTTGATTAAATATTGAATGTCAAAATTGTGATAGACTAAAATTGCTTAATTTCATAAATTAGAGGACTAAAACCGCATGTTTAAAAATAAATTAAAATTCCGGATTTAGAAAAATAAGTTGTCCAAAACTGCATTTATGCCAGCATTATTTAAGGTAGCTTCTCAACAACTAATATAAGTTCATAACATAGTTAGAAATAGAGAAATGATATTTGCACAACCATTTTTGTTTTAAGAATATGCGATAAGAAAGTACCATTTAAGTTGAAAGGAAAGTTCTATCGAACAGCAGTCAGACTGACGTTGTTGTATGATACGGAGTGTTAGGCGGTTAAGGGTCAACACGTGAATCAAGTAAATGTAGCAGAGATGAGGATATTGTGCTGGATGAGTGGTAAGACTAGACATGATAGAATTAGGAATGACACCATTAGAGAAAGAGAGTGGGGGGAACACTTATAGTAGAAATGTTGGTAGAAAATCAGCTTAGATGGTTTGGGCATGTAGAGAGAAGACCCGTAGATGTCGTGTTGAGAAGAGTAGATCAAATTGAGGAAAGTCAAGTTAAAAGAGGTAGAGGAAGACCTAGGAAAACCATTAGAGAAACCATTAGAAAGGATTTAGAGGTCAATGAGTTGGATCCAAATTTGGTTTATGATAGAACACTATGGCGTCATTTGATCCATGTAGCCGACCCCACTTAGTGGGATAAAGCTTGGTTGTTGTTGTTGTTGTATATCTTTGATTGTCTCATTCTAGTTACCATAAACTCCTAAGAAAATAAGAGTGATTGCTCTTTGGATGCAATGCTTTTATAAATATTGTTAGCTTTCACATTAGTTCGTACATGATGTGGACATACCACATCATGTCACCTTACATCAGTTGTCACCTGATGCGAAAAGTGATTTTCAACTGATGTGAAAATTCCTTTCTGTAGTAGTGTTCTTGCATAAATATGAGTTTCACTGCATACTATATTAGAAAGTTTGAAAAATGTTATGCAGAGAAATTAACTATTGTTGGAAGGGTCGAGATTCTTTATTGACACATGAGGGTTTTGTATGATCTTGATCGTTAATTTTAGTCAACTATAGGTGGTCAACACATATTAATTGATGGATGGTTCAGATTTCAAGCAGGATGAAAGACACAGGAGAAGGTAGAAGAAGATCCGTTACCATTGCTGAAATGCAACAATAATATAAAAATAAAGTGGAACTTATTTAATGATTTTCTAAGGGTGTGTTTGAACGAAGGATCCATAATGAAAAATAATATAAAAATATGTTATATATAGTACGTGATTTAAAAAAAAAAAAGGTAAACTATTCAATGCCTTCCTCTTCTAAATCTTCAATAAAAACACACCCGATTAGTTGTTAGATTGAAATGAATGAGTGTGAGGGACACTTACTATGAGTAATTGGAGATGTTGTTATACTAACCTATTCCTAACGTATTGGCTTTGCCAAAAAAACAAAGGCCAAAGTTGATCAACGACTACAAATTCGAATTTGAGTGTGATGAAAAGCAAATAAGAAAAAGCAATCAAGGGTGCAGGCAAATGCAATCTGGCAAGAAAGGAATGCCATATCAGCAGATGCCAGTGTGGTTCCCATTGTAAGATGATGCAGTGCAGATGCACGCGCGTGATCACATTAACTTGACACCTTTATATACCTCTCTTTTCCCCTGTTCCCTTCTCATTCATATTCATTCACTCTTCTTCTAAACTCCCAAAGCGTGCTTTCTCTTTACACAACCAATCAATTACACCTTCACGTTTTCTTCTTCCATTTCCACACAAAACATAACCACCTTTTTCTAAAAACCTAATAATACTTTCTTTTTTACCCTATTTCTTACTTCATCATTTCATTTCATCAATCATGTATAAGTTTGAGAAAACTCATAGAGAACAAAGATTTCACAACAACACTTTAAACCCTTCATTCTCTTCCACTCTTCTCGACCAAATTTACCGTTCCTTTGACGAAGGAGATAGAAAAGGCTCTGATATGAAGTTCTATACAGAAACAACATTTCAAAAACAGAGCAAAACCAATGCTAAATGCAGCACAGTTGTTGAAGAACAACCAAATCTTCGTGGTGTTTGGAAAGAAACAGAAAAATTCAGAACACAGATAGACAGAAAGTTGCATCTTGATCATGAGATTCATGACCAAGATGTTATGTTTTTCAGCTCAACTTCAAGTTCTTCAGATTCAAGTTCTGGTTTATTATCATCCTCCTCTGAAACAGAATCAATGTACAAAGCGAAATCACGAGGTGGTTCGTGTTTTGCTCCTTCAAGGCCTAAGCCAGTGAAAACAACGGTTCCTCCGGAGAGAAGAAACATTGCAAACGAAGAAGATATCTTAATCAAATCAAAATCAAGAGCGTTGAAGATTTACAACAATCTCAAAAAAGTGAAGCAACCTATCTCTCCAGGTGGAAAACTCACAAGTTTTCTCAACTCTCTATTCATAAACACGAAGAAAACAAAAACCGTTTCATCTTATGAAGACGCAAATGCAGAGACAGAGAGGAAAGGTAAACCAGGACAAGCTTCAACAACTTGTTCTTCAGCTTCTTCGTTTTCACGTTCTTGTTTGAGTAAAAATTCATCTATATCAAGAGATAAATTGCACAATGGTGATAAAAGAACGGTCCGTTTTTACCCGGTGAGTGTGATTGTTGATGAAGATAATCGAGCTTGTGGTCATAAATATTTGAACAAAGGAGTTACAAAGAAGAATGAAGAAGTTGCTAGAGAGTTTTTAAGAGAGTATCATCTTAATCATAAGATTTTGAGGGATTTTTCTACAAGGAAAAATGAGGATGTTGTTGTTGATGATGATGATGATGATGTTGAGAGTTGTTCAAGTTCAGATCTTTTTGAGCTTGATCACTTGGATGTGATGGGAAATGATAGGTACTGTGAGGATTTGCCTGTGTTTGAAACAACTCATGTTAGTACTAATCGTGCTATTCGCATAATTTAATTTTAATTTTAATTTGTAGAAGTGTAGAACCATATAATAATTAACTATACGGGTTATATAATCATTTTGTTTATTTCTTCTTGTTAGTGTAAGTATGAATTCTAATTCTAATCAAGCTTGAGGTGAGTTTGGTATCTTGTGCTAACTGCCAACAACATTATGAAACGGTTGTAATTTTTCATAAATGATCATCATGTTTATGAAAAACTTGTGCAAAATTATAACGAGAGTCTTTCTGTACAAAATTAGTCGCTATCTAACTAGTTTTACCATAACCAAGCGTGTATGATCGTACGCCTGAGAGGATCACTTTTTGATGTACATATGGCCGTGTACATAGACATCTCTACTTTCTCTATATCTCTCTACGATTAGATAATACTTCATCTTTAGTTTTTTTAGCTACCATTTTTGTTTATACTTCATTACGAAATGAGTATAGTACAAATTAATCTTTTTAATATTTTTTTAAAGATACATCAAATATTTAAAATAATAATTAAGGTGAAGCAAAATCAGGAACAATGAATCCCGGTATGATAAACCGGTTCATTTTCCAAGTTTGTTATGTCAACTACATATTTCTGCAGTATCATTTGTTTAATACTCAATTAATTAATGAGTAAATATATTAGTGTACCATTTAAAAATGTGTCTGGCTACCATGCACTCATAACAATTTAATATGCATGAGTTTCACCATTAGACTTTTTAAAAAGAATAAAAATGAAACAAGTTGCAAAACAATATTACTTCTACATTTGATTAATTAATATGTACACACACTTAAGACAATTCTTCGAAAAGAAAACATTTGTATAAGAAAATAAGGGTATATTTAAAAGAGTGGTGTTATTTGAACAACTATTTATTTGACAACTTATGAGACAACAATAATTTATAAAAAAAAGAAAAGGTATTTGAACGAAAACCAAAACAATAGAGAGATAAAACAAAAAATAATGTGAGTATAAGAGAGAAAGTGTTACAAAAGTTATCATAAAACGGATGTTCAAATATCATTTCTCTATTTAATTTTTTTTTTGTCAAGTTCTCTATTTAAAATTTGTTTATGAATTAAAGTTATTTCTTAACTTTATACTAGTAAAACAAAGTTAAACTAGATGTAGTACATGTTACTTACTGACACATAGAATGTTTGGAGAGACCAAACAAGAATACGTTACGATAAAAAGCACAGTAGCTAGGTGATTTATTTATAAAAGCAATCGAGTAGGGTACATACTTGGGTTTCTAAAAAGAAAGAGGTGGGGATGTGTTAATTCTTTTTCTCCCGATCGTGATCAAACATTCACATTGATACTGTGACAGAATAGTTAGCTGAAGGAGGAAGAAAAACAAAAGTAAGAAAGACCATTAAAGGAGAGAAAAATAAAGAAAAGAGGAAAACGAAAGATTCGTGATCGTAATCACAAGCAAAATGAGAGAGAGTGACGGTAAAGAGAAAGGCAGATCTTTGCTCATGGGAATGGAGAAAGTGATCAATACTACTGCTGCCAGCTAAAGCTACTGCTTTCTCTCTCGATCCAATTCCTATTTAGTGAAAAATCTCTATCTCATACCTATTTAGTACTACCCCTTAAACAATCCAAACATATTTTAATCTAATCGTAAAAATTTAGCAAACTTTTAAAAAACCACACTTTAATAATTTTTATCTAGCACAATATACTCAATTTTAATTTTTAATTTCTATAGAACGGTACCTTATACATGATAATTTGCATAAGTTTAAGCAACTCATACTGCTACGAAGTTCTCGAAAACAAAATATGAAGTGACGATAACAAGTGTTTTAAGCAATTTCTAAGATATCTCCACTAAAGACGCTCTTACGTACACTTCCGCTTTTTAATGAAACATATGTGGTCAAGATTTGACGGCCAATCAAAATGATTCATAAGATTTTCGTTATGTTTGTTCTCGCTACATTAAACATTTATGAGACAATAACTAGCACCATTTCCTCCATTCTTAAATCCAACCCCATTTACTTTTAGTAGGATATTCTTACGTAACTTTTCGTTATTACCAAATAGCTTACACATTTTAACATGTAAGAACTTACTTTTATTTAATTGTTAGTGTTATTGATCAAATGAGAGTATAGACTCCGTTTCATAAAATTAAAATAGATGATAACATTTTAGTTATTAATAGTAGATAATTTATGTCATACATAGTAGATAAACTAGTTAGCTCATATTAGAAAATCTAAAAGAAAATAGTGGTGTTATTGAAAAGAAAAGAAAAGTAGAGGTGATAATAGGTTAGGCGACATTAAACTTTGTGAGAGTTAAGTTTGGTTTAAGTTGAAGACAAACCTATTATTCGTATATTAAATCCATTTTTAAGATTTGACTTGGTCTTTTTTGATATTCATATGAGGTCTATTTTATGGTAGTGTATGCTTCCATAGATACAGTGATGTCGGGAGCGAGATTGTGACTGCCTTGTTTTTTCCTATGGTTGCTTTGACCTTACTTTGTTGACTCTTTGGAGGACACTTTGTATGGAAGGCTAATTTAGATGATCAATATTCAACCAAGAGTGGTTATCACCGGCTTTTTTCACACAATATTTCTATTACATCCAAGTATACTTGGAGTTGGATTTGGAACTCATATGTCTAGGTCGTGTTTAATTTTTTATATGACAATCCTACCATAATTCTCCCCCTAGAGCTTTCTTGCATCATAGAGGAGTGAATGTCATAGCTAGTTGCCCCTTTTTTTGTGTTAATGTGGAGGAATATATTTCTCATTGTATGTTTGGAATGGTTATGGGTTCCAAGATGTTCCAATAACTTCCAACGGTGAGGCTATTAATGACATCCGAGCCTAGTTGCTTCTTTGGTGAAAGACCATGGTACGGTAGCCCCTTTGATCATGTGGAACATTGGGGTCTCGAGAAATTCATCTGTAAAGAGATACATCCAGTGCATTGTTAAGGAGGTATTTGGTGAGTTTCTCTCCTTTCCGTTGTCGTTTTGTGTGAGGTTGGTTGGCATAAAGGCTATGAAGCACGGATACGGACATGATCACCGCACACGACACAAACAATGACATTGTAGGCTAGTATGTTAAAGCTACAAAAAAATCAATAAATTTATGATTTAACACAAAATATGAAAATAGTTTTTATTTATGTAAATAAGTTAGTCTGATTGGCATGTAGTTTAACTTTTATAGCTAAATAGACTTAAAAATAGTCATCTTGTCCATTTTTGTCCGGGTAAAAATTTAGTCTAATTTAAACATGACAAAGCTAAATCATAGATGTCTTTATCAATCAGTCCATCTGATCTATTCTCACCTCTTAATGTTGAGGCATGGCCGCATGTTCAATTCAAGTTTAATTATAAGCAGGTCTGCGTGCATCCCCTCATCCTCATTTACATGTGGAAATGAATCTAGAAGCACTTGTTGTGGAGCAAGAGCCCTTAACGACATACGTAGATACATATAGCTATAAATGCCATTCCTTATTTATTATCAAATAGGCTACTTTTTCTAACACGAATTAATCGATATAGGCTACTATTATTGTAAAATTAGGGCGTTATCATTTCTAACAAAAATTATATTTCAAAATTCTTCATAAACAATTATATTGAAATGAGAACCACCCACGATATATACTGAGATAGGGTTTCTATTATTTTTCCTTGATAATTTGGTAGGGTTCATTTCATTTTTCTTGATAATTTGGTATGGTAGATCTAATAATAGCCTACTCAAATAAAGCATATAATTAAGATCACTATGAGATGATGAGCATGCATATTGCATACGGTGTGGAAATGGATGAAGTCCCACTTAAAAGAATCTTTCTTTAGTCAAAGTACTATTTACCAATATATCATATACTATAAGCTAGTATAAGTTTGTTTATTTAGCTGATGGTGATTATCTTATTTTGTGTTTATTTGTCTAAGTTGAAAATAAGTACCAAAGAAAGTTTGTGTGTTATTAACTTTAAAAACTGAATCACTGGATTAAAATTTTGGGTTGGGATAGCTATCGTTTTCGTGGTTGGGGATTCCGTACGGTGTGTGAGTTGGAGAAGTAGCCAAGCAATGATGAGAGGAATAAATTTTCGCTGTCTCATACAAAAGACTCAAAGACAATCTTTTTCTCAAGAAAAGAATTGATATACATGCTCAAAAGAGTTTGCAACTGCATATATGATTTATTTATTTTTTCTAAAACTAGGCATAAATATGAGTATATGCTAAAGTTTTTTTTATTCAATATACTAATGCTTTTCATAAGATATATTATCATATTATATACTATATAATGGTGATCTTATTAAATTATACTTATTAATTATTGGTATATTACTATTATCATAATAAAAATGGAAAATAGTTACTTATAAGTGATGTGGATGTAATATTAAGTAGAAAATACAATTGAAAAAATCAACTGAAATTACATTAAAAATTAAAAGTGCTTACACTCTTTTTAAGACTATTTTGTTTAGCAAATATAACTATTTAGGATTGGTCTAAAGGTCCAACCCCTCAAAAGAAAGACAAGTCTAACCCGACAATTCGCCCAAGACTTCTTCAAAGATTCACATCTACAAGTGTTTTTGGAACTGTAACATTCTCACATTAACTTGAGGATCATAATTGCTATTTTCACATTCCATGATGACAAGGTGCAATCCAACTGGTCCAACAAGTTCGGCAAATTTCATCAATCTATTTCAAATTAATAGCAATTAGTATTATGAGACAAATGGAGTATATCACTAGAGCTCTCTGCCCGTATTTAAATGACGCAGCACATTTTTTTCTTTAGAGAATCACATAAATATATAATTTGCGGTGTATTTTGAAATGTGGGGGTGCGGAAAAAATATAAAGTTAACGAGACTTTGTTGGGAAGGTGGTAACGAAGAGATGTAAAAAATATGGATTTTTGTTATTCCCCCTGCACAAAACACTCGCGCCCTGCAGCCATGCCTAAAATGGCGTAGAAAAACGGAACTTAATTTTTATACATGTGTGTGCTTAAGTCACGCCGCGTGATCACGCATCCCCACGTGAGTTAACTCACGCTAGTTTTGTTTTGCTAAATATTCAATGTTTCGGTGTCATATGAGCATGGATTATGCTATTCTCTTCTTACATATGTATGTGTCACAAACCTATTAGGTAATAATATGAGGTGTCCTGTTATAACAATAGGTGCACACCATAACACATGCATACCGCATGATAAAAAATGCATAACAATGGGTGCACACCATACCACATGCATACCACATGTTATAACAGTGTTATCTGACAGGAATAAACATGTTCAGCATGATGGATGCAATGCATGCATGAGGGATGCAACCGTCACTAAAAAGAAAATGGAAAATTGAGGGGGAAAAACAAAAGCACTAGCGTGAGTTAACTCACGCGGAGTACGTGAGTTAAGTAACTAAATCCCGTTTTTTACATTTGTGTTAGTTAACTAACGCAGGGGTATTTTGGGCAGTTTGGCTGGATGGAAGCGAAACTTGCTGGGGAAGAGTAGAAATAAAAAATATGTCATTCGAGTTTGGTTTTGCTCCATTTATGAGATATAGAAATATAAACATACATCCTCTGGTTATTATTAAGCAAAATTTTACATGTTAAATCTATTCAATTAATGATGTATATAGTCCTTATTATATACTATATACATCATTTAATAAATGATTTTCGCTTATTAAATTGACGGGATGATGTAAGTGATAATTTAGTGGGGTAATAGATCTTATAAATGGATCCCATTAAGCTATCGCTTGAAGCAAAGCAAACTCATGTCGATCATGTTTCATAATTTATTGCAAAAGACAAACATATACTACTTGGTTGGCGATCCCGAGGGTGAGTTTCTATTACTACACTGTTTTATAACCGCTTTCACTTTATCATCATCCTACTCAAAGTACGAATAAAGTACTTAAAGTGATTAGGGATGATCGTTATGAGTATGACCTCTACACAAGAATCTCTTTCTCTGCCGCTTTCGTTCTCTTTTAAAAACCAAAACCCCAAAGCTCATAATAACGTCCACACGGCAAAATTTGTCCTAGATTCTAATGCACCATTTTTTCTTCTTCTTTCTGATAGTAGTCTTTACGAGTAATTTAAAACTCCCTTTCCCGTGCTCATAACATTAAAAAATCCAAAGGTATACTAGTTGGCCAGCAAGAATATCCGATTCCTTAATTTGAAGCAAGACACGTAACTTATCTCCGTGCTAGTTAATTTATATCCTTGCTCCAAATTAATCCAACCGCTTCAAATGGATCTAGAACATGATTGTGGTCACTAGTAGGAAGTTAGATTGCGTGCAATCCTATGAACTACGAACACGATACGTGTCCGACACCAACACATATAATTACACTTAATTATGTGATTTTTTTAAATTATTAGCACTGTCGGCGTGTCAGTGTCACGTGTCCGTGTTGTGTCTGATGTTTGTATCCGTATCCGTATCCGTGCTTCAATAGGTGCAACCACATGTTTTCAGCATGCACGCCGTTAACCACATCAATAGTCGTTGATTATACAGCTATGGATATGACTCACGCCGTGAATTTTAAAAATTGAACACCATGAGATCCGAATTTTAACTGAAGAGGTGAAGTTGATACAACTCGATGCACTAAAATTCTCACACACGCACGTTGTAGAAAAAGTTGGATGGAAATTTGATGATACATGAAGATTTTTGTTGACAAATGATACATGAGGATTGTAATATGTTACTCTCTATTTAGTGTCACTTCGTCTTGTTTAAATAACTCAATCAATTAATGTAGTATAAAATAAAAAATAAAAATTATAGTATGATAATTTAGTTTGAATTTCGAATAATCGATTAGTAACAATCACATAAAAGTGATACCTTAATCATTAGAAATTAATAGTGGATATATTTTTTAGTTTGATTTAGTTTGAAGTGGAACATAGATAAAAATGAAAACAATTCAATTTAATTGATTAGAATTCTTATTTTTTGGTTTAATTTGCTTCTATTGATTTTGACAGAATTTTGTGCTGTATAAAACAAATTTTTTTTATAGTAAATAAACAACAGTACCCATTTTTTCCCATGATAACGTATCACTATTTGAATGTGAAAACGACCCATGGACAATTTGCATTCCAATCAACACGTTGATTTCTTCAATGTTCATCACAAAGTCCGTCTAAATTGTCGTGTGCTATTCCGGCATACATTATACCACAAAAAAAATAAAGTACAAAGGCTAAGGCACTTACTCCATTTATGTTGCACCATGTACTCCACAACTCAATAATATATTGTCTCCTCGTACGACAGAAGAAACAAAATCAGAAGAAAGAAGAAAAAAGAAAATCATGAACACAAGAAATAGTCCTCAAACTCAGAAGAGCCTGTCTCGGCAGTCATCGAAGTCGAATTCGAGAGCAAAGCAAGAGCCTCTTAGTCCGTTTTCTGGTGGATGCTGCCGAGGCTTCACTAGCGTGAAGACTGTGGCATCCACCACATCAACCTTGCAACAACATCAGCTCCAACAACGTTATGAGAGTTTGGAAGTGAAGGTATATATTTTTCTTTGTATATTATGTATGTCAAACTAAAATTCACATGTTACGCTATTTTTTTATTTTTTTTTTGGGTTGGGGGTGTATGGTTATGTTGTGGGATTCGATCAATCACACTTTAATTTAGTTCCCCTAGGATTAATAAAACAGTGACATCCTTACAATGAAGAAAAAATTGCATAACAATAAGCAAGCAAGATGTAATTGTCAAAGTTAACCATTTAAATTTTTCAAAATTGCAAACAACCAAATAGTGTGTTTTGATTTTGTTTCAAGTTTTCAAAATTTCAATTATAGCAAAAGTTGGTAAAATTTAGATTTTATCTGGACAATAACATAAAACTTTTCAAATGAACCAAACTGGTCATGAGTTCGATTTCTAAATGTTTTGGGTTCAACAAAAAATTTCTCAAATAAAATTCAAACATCCAATACTTAGGAGGATAGAGACATGCAGGGACGGATGCATATGTGTTGTGGTGTGGGCTTGTGTTACACAAAATATTTTAAATTTTTATTTTTAAGTAGTATAATATAGTAATAGTTGACATAACCTTCACTTATAACACAATATTTCTCTCTTGGCCCACACTTAAATCTCACTTGACACAACAACACAACCTTGTTTTCGAATATATATTTAATGCTTTCAATTAATATGTATAGTGCCCCCACTTTTAAAAATTTCTGGATCCGTCACTGGAGACATGCCTCTCAGATTGTTCAACTTTTAAAATAAGTTGATCAAAAGTTATAATCTGATCAAAAACAATGATCGGGTCGTAGCATCCGATAAATTTAGTGCAATTATACAATATGATAAATATGAGAGTTTCTTGGTATTTCGGCCCTACAAAACAAATAAAGGGCCAATATTTTGAGTTCACTTTTTTTTCTTTTCTATTTCATGATATATCATGAACGTAATATAAAAACATTGAAACTTAGCTTCAATAGACTAAGCAAAATTTTATAAATTAACATTGTATTTTATCAAAATCGAATATGCTGTTTGCCAAATGTTAAATAAGTTAAGATATTTTTATACAAACTATAGATAAACGAAAGATCAATTTTTAGTGTAGTTTTTTTGTTCGTTTCAATTACACTTTCATTTAAATTATTTTATTTATAATTTTATACTTTTTTATTCAATCAAATAACTTTATTTTTTAAATATCTATATCCATATATAAAGGGAATGCCATGTTTTGAGGTAGCCCGGTTTTTCTTCAAATTTTATCTTTATTTGAATTATTTTATTTATAATTTTATCATTATTTGCCCAATCAAATTACTAGTTTTTTTTTGGGCTTTTGCCCTCTTTTGTACCAAAAAAAAAAATTACTAGTTTTTTCTTCTTCTAATAATCACATGAATTTTATAACTTCAATTATTTTTGTAGAGAAAAGAAGACAAACAGACACATTAAATATTTGTATGCACACTAGTATAGTACTGTTAATTACAATATACTCCTACAAATACAAAACAATATTTTAGGTAAATCAATAGATAAAATAGACATGTTAAATAAACTAGTGTAGGCATCTATATCGTGCACAAATTAGATATTTACTGAAGAAAATTTCTAAATGATATTGATACTAAAAATTTTGAAGAATCAATTGTATGAGAAAAAAAAATGTAGCATACTTTGATCATTTAAAATATACTAGTGTGACATTTTCTTCAACAACAAAAAAAACCACAGTGACATTATTTAGCATCAACAGTTGCACTATCTTACTCTAAAAAAACAATTACATTATCTTAAATAACCATGAAATAAATAATAAATAAATAAATAAATAATCAATGAGGAGTGTTACCAACCCTATATAATTTGATTGGTAATTACATGAGGCTCATATAAACTTATCAGCAGGGTCGTTCTTACGAATCTGGAGACTCGGTTCTGTAAATGAAAACAGATCTGTAATAAAATAAAAATGTATTTTTTAAAGAACAATGTTCTATTTAAATTTTTTAAAAGATAAATACAAGGTGTCATATATATGTGGTACACCCAAAGGTGAAAATCACTACCGTATACACGAGAAACTTCAAACCATCCTCCCAAAAAAACTCTCACCTAACACTTAGTAGTACTATTGGGCTATAAATATTTTTTTGAAGCCCATACCTTGGGGAGACCCAGTTTTATTGAGCGGTTTGTACTCCCCAAGGTCCTGCCTTGTTAGGCAGCGTATCAATATCAATCAATTTTTTTTTTTGTTGAGGGAGTCAATATCAATCAATTAGAAAGAGTGTGTTGAAAAGATATACGGGACCAACTTAATAATGTTATGAATGGACTAGAAAATAAATAACAATGGTACCATATATCTAGTCTAGTTATTAAGATGAAGATCGTCCATGTATCTTGTTTTATATTTACATTGTTTTATTGAGGAATGTTAGCAACACACATTCTAACACACACTTTTCAACACACTCTCTTTGATTGGTTAAAATTCACATGGGTCCCACCAAATCATGTGGGTCCCATATAAATTTGGTGGATCCCATATGAATTTTAACCAATCAAAGAGAGTGTGTTGAAAAGTGTGTGTTAGAATGTATGTTGCTAGCATTTCTCTTGTTTTATTAGTATATTTATATTTTCTTGATATATTTGAAGACTAAGTATTTAGGGTTTTTTAAAAATAAAAAAAGAAAGTATTTAGGGTTTATAAAAAATGAAAGAGGGAGTATAAAAGTTTCATCAACTTACCATATATGTGACACAAGTAGGTGGCAGATTTGGAAAAGGAGGTGCAAAAGCAGACAGAACTCAGAGTGATGTATAGGAAAAGAATGGAAAGGACACAAGACTACTTACGGTACTGCCTCCAAATAGCACAAGAGAATGGAATCTTGGAACACATTATCCACTCCAAAGGTGAACTCCAACATTCTCCTCTCTCGGCCTACAATGTAACTTCCATTACCAATAGTCCTCGAAACAGTCCTAAGCACCAGCACCACCCCAATCTAGAAGCAATCATTGATCAAGCCAAAATCAATGGATGGTATATCAACCCAACCGAGGTTAGTACTACTCACTCAACATGACACATTTCCATCAATATACTGTCTAAAAGTTCATATTATGTGCTGTAAAATACAAATAAGTATCACAAAATTTCATTTTAAAGTCAAAATGATAATAAACACTTAAGTTTCTCTTTTATTATATTGGCTTAATTGCAGTTTTAGACCCATAACTTTCCCAAAGTTGTAATTTTGACCTCCTAAGAAAAAAACTATAAAACAGCCCCCTAAGTTTTGCAACTGTAGCAGTTTTGGCCCCCCAAGGCAAAAATAAAATAAAATAAAATAACACGTGGCACCTCACTTAGAGTGGCACGTCAGCGTAGACCGAGTCAATATCAGCCTTGGGGGTTAAAACTGCTACAGTTGCAAAACTTAAGGGACTGTTTTGTAGTTTTTTTTCTTAGGGGGCCAAAATCGCAACTTTTGGAAAGTTAGGGGGCTAAAACTGCAATTAAGCCTATTATATTTACTAACAAAGATTCATTTGACTACTAAACTAACTAACATAAGACATGTTTGAAGGTCAAAATGACTACTGAAACTTAAATTTATTTTATAATTTTGATACATTAAAGACAATAGTGACAATGCGTCCGCATTTAAATGATCAAGATAATAACTTACTCATTTGGTTATCTTTTAAAAAAAAACTTGAGCAGATTCAATTGGAAGATAAAATAGGGCAGGGAACAACAGCAGAAATTCATAGGGGAACATGGCGTGGATTTGATGTGGCAGTGAAGTGCATTTCACCTGAATTCTTTCGCACAAATGCAAACGGTGTTGAATTCTTTGCTCAGGAAGTTGAAACTCTCTCAAAGCAACGCCACAGGTTTGTGCTTAATCTAATGGGTGCATGTCTTGACCCTCCTAATCATGCTTGGGTAGTTACTGAGTATCTAAGCACCACACTTAAGGAGTGGCTTTATGGTCCAGGCAAAAGGTACTAGAGATATATATACCTAGATGTTACAATTTCTATTGTACTAACTAACTAACTATATTATTTGATAAAAAGACGCAGAGATAGAATTGTGCCACTTCCTCCTTTCAAAGAAAGACTCACAAGGGCCATAGAGATAGCCCAAGCTATGCAATATCTTCACGAGCAAAAGCCCAAAATCATTCACCGTGACTTGAAACCCAGCAATATTTTCTTGGACTTTAACTTGCATGTTAGAGTGGCTGATTTTGGACATGCTCGTTTCTTAGGGGATGGGGAAATGGCTCTTACTGGAGAAACAGGCAAGTTTAACAATAAATATACATAGATTAAATTGATAAATGATGAAGCATATTGTTCTGACGCTAAGACCATACACTTTTATGTTTTCACATTTTCAGGAACATATGTGTATATGTCACCAGAGGTGATACGATGTGAGCCTTATAATGAAAAATGTGATGTATACAGTTTTGGAGTCATATTGAACGAGATTCTAACAGGAAAACACCCCTACATTGAGACAGAATATGGTCCTGCCAAGGTATCATCATCACATTGATCATGAATTCTTATTCTAATGATTTTTGTCATAAGCAATTCTTGTTGTAATTTCTTGGCTATATCACTAGAAGAAAGTCTTTACTCTTTTTTGTAACATTTTTTTATGACTATCTTGTTAGATTGCTATGGAAGTCGTAGAGGGTAAGCTGCGGCCTACACTTCCGTCAAGGGATGATGGTGAGCATCTTGGAGAATTGATTGACCTTATACGCCTTTGTTGGGATGGAACTCCATCCACTAGACCATCCTTTGATACAATCACTCGTATTCTCAAAAGCTATACCAATAGGGTCCTTCATTAATTTTCAAAACAGTGTATCAGAGTAGAGAAATCAAATAAGCTATACCTATATGAATTAATATTTAATTCTTATGTCATGTGATTTGTTTTAGAGAATTTTACTTGGGATTCACATTATTTAGTAAAATTCATTTGAATTTCAATCAAAACAGTACTACGGGAAAAACACTTATTTGTGACCAACTTCAAAAAGATCTGTGGCTGCAAAACAACATCAAAAATTACTTACAAACAAATCCTTCACAAATATATTGTTAATTTGTGGCGAAAAAACACCCAAATTGGTCCCTTAAGACCAAGAAATTATAATTTTTCTTCAAGAATTTAACCAATTTATAATAAAGAACTAAGGATGTATTTCCTAGCTTTAAGACAAATTGATTCTATTGATTGATTATTGAAAAAGTTTATGCTACGAGGCATCTTTACTGTAACCAATTTTTGTACACATAATCCATCAGATCAATTCTCAAAAAGCCATTATCAAAGAGTCATTCTCAAAGAGTCATTCATAGTAATATAGTATGCCCCATTAGCTTCTTGTCATAGAAGCACCACACAAATCTGGAAATGCAGGTACTGTGTGCCACCAGGCCCACAACAACCAAAATTCCTATCTGTACTCAATGATTCAACAACAATTGCAATTACAAATTAATTGATATCCAATTATGCAATCCAATATCGAATCACAACCATCCATCAATGCACCATCTTTGTCTTACTATATCATTCTCCAATCGAATGTATGGTGGCAAATGGCAATTATCGTACGTTTTGTCGCACTATTATTTTCCTTTTACTCATGATTCATGACATTGAGGCGCATTAATAATTGCACACGTTTACTCGCAGAAATCACTTTGCGCGGTTCAAATTACATAGTCATAACTCATAAGTAATTTGATTGGGTCAATGAAAACAAAAGTTGATTTCCAAATGTCCATACATAGGCATTCACATTCACCGGCATATAAATTGATTTTATTTAAAGGAAATATTAACAAATGTTTTCGTGACTCTAAAAAAAAGTATTGGCAACTCTAAGATTTTTATTGATAAATCTTTTATAAGAAATATATATTTGATTAAGGAGTCTATTGGTTATAATTCATTTGTTAAGATGAATAAGTAGAGTTTTTGAGGTTTAAACTTCAACACATGCATATTATAATGTATTGTACCTATCAACTCAATTATGCTCATGGGAATAAGAATCTATATAATTAATTCATTAGAAATTGAAGTATTTTACATTTGTAAGAAATAATTTCTTCACTTAAAATCTTCAGCAACACTCTTTATCTAAAAGTTTGTTGAATGCAAGCAAATATTTAGATACATTCATGAAAAATTGTTTATGACATCGTTGTTACATTCCAATGACTCTTGCTTCATTGTTTATGTCATGTTTTGTGTATTTATTTGAGTATGTGGTGTCTTTTGGGAATTCGACTTCAATAGATCACAATATGTGAGGATCTTGTCTCTAGATACTGCGAGTAGCGTGTATTCGTTGAATCGACAAGAAGTCCTCACTTGTCTTTTCTAGACTTTTCTTCTTAGAACTTATCCTAATTTGGCCTCATTAAGGATTCTACTTGAGGATCCTATTGTATTGACTTTTTGAAGTCATTAGCGCTGAGTTTTTCCTCGTACCTAATGTATATTTTCATGAGGTGGAGAAACTCTTTAAGTGATCTAGGTTCTTCGACTCCAATAGCTTAGAGAAAATCAATCCCTAGTTAGAGCCCCCTTTCTAGTCGGTATAACTTCATTTTTTTCGTTCGCCTTTCAGACACGGACAACTTCTTTGTTGAACCTTTCGATTTAGTCTTAAAGAGACTATCTCTTTCCTTAGAAGATGGCTTCCAAGGTGGCAACCGTATTTGGGGTGATGCACTCCCTTATCATGCTTTTGTACCATGACATGGTTCCTTTCTGCAACGTCGTGGCGAAGAGCCTACATTTGACCACTCCTTGGATGTTACGAACTTACGATAGTCGAGGAGGGCAACAATATTTTCGATGTGTTTGTCTGGATCTGTGGTTCAATCGTTAGGATCCATCTGCAGTGGCTTCTCCAAACTTGTTTAAATATATGCTTCGTGGATTCTCCTTATGAAGGGGACCTCTTGGGACCTGCTCATCCTCCTCACAAGATAAGGATCCGAAACGACACGGTTCTCCTTTCGTTTGGTGCCTTGGCCTAGGATCCTTCTTGGTTTTTAAACCCGAGAATGTCGTAGTGACCGAACCTTTCCCCTTCCGCTTGTTGGTATTCCATTCGACGAAAGAGGGTGTTATGCTCTTTAATCACCTTGTTATGGTTATGCAAGGTCTGAATGATGTTGTTGTGCATTTTTTTCATTCTTGAAACGGTGGCTAGAACAGCTGTAGGAGTTGGGGGCATAAACATGCATTTCACGTGCTGGCGCGACTACTGGCATAGGTTGAGGCTTGATCTTCATTCTTGGTGTCTCGACTAGTGATGAGGAGGCAGTTTCACACTCTCTAATTTTGTTAGTTTTTTCTTTTGAAAAGAAAAGGATGGGGAATAACTAGTTTCTCAAAAATGACGCTAGTGATCTTACCTGATCAGAAGAACAATGTTTTGTGAGAAGCTTGTAGTAGGGATGACATGGGGTGCTTGCAGAAGACACTTCAACGTTCAAGTTAGTATTTCATTCAGAAGTTTAATGATTAAGGAGAGATAAATCGTACCTTGGAGCACACAAGATCGGCAAAGGTACATGCATAGCCTAGATCGAGACTTTAGAACCCGGTCTCATTTTCATAATTAGTTCTTAGCTCCCAACAGGTTTGTCGTGACAGGTTTAAAGAAATCTGCAAAAAATAAAATAGCAATGTAAACAGGTTAATAGAAGGAAGACATGTTTCTTCACGCCAAATGAGTGTAGAAACACTTTAGCAATCCTTATTTGATGATCTGAGACTACATTTTTTCAAAAATAATAATAATTGAAACTTTGATAGAAATGGATGGATTAGGTAGGTGGGTGTGATGAAGAAGTGTACGACAAATGACCTGGTGTAGGTAAAGGTACAAAGGGATCAGCTCATACGCCTGATCGCAAGCAAAGGAGGCGTAACTTCCAATCGCAAACTAACGGAAAATAGGATCTAATGCGGGTATTTTTGGCTATTTAAGGTGCATGTGAGCAATTAGAGGTGCTTATAGAGCAATTCTCAAATTAGCTTTACATTTTCTCAAAAATCTCTAAAAAAAAAAAGAGTAAACCCTCGTTTGGGTCCTTGAAAATGTCACTTGCTATCACACATGTCCCTAGATCAATATAATTTATTAAAAACTCCCTCGATGTTAGTTCTGTTGGTCAAATTAGTCTAAAACGTTAACTTGGTGTTAACTATGATGATGTGTCCTTATTTTTGCCACGTCAGATGCTTACTGTTTGACCACATAAGCGAGGGACCAAAATGAAAGCAACAACTCTTTCATCTTCTAGAAAAAGATGAGAAAACTTCAATCCTCATCTTCCTCCTCTTCCCTCTTCAAACCTCCATCAAGCATCAACAAATCCAACAAAATCCCAAATTTTAGATCCATACACTCAAAATTGGTAGTTTATATTTCTTTCCTTTTCAAAACCATCAATTAATTAATCCAAAACTAAAACATATAATAATCAAAATCCAAAAGTTCCAGATGCAAAAAACTCTACAAAATCCCAGTTCTAACAATATCACCTAATCCATGCTAAAAACCTACTAAAATTCTCCAACATTGAAATGATGACACAACTAGAGCAACAACAACAAATTTCTAAATAAATTTTCATCAACAGTAGCAACAACAAAGATTTAAACTTCATCTACACCAAGAATCTCAACAACAACAACAAATTTCTAATTAAATTTTCTTCTTTATTAAATAACCCCAATTTTTGGGGTGAGAATCTACAACAGATTTAGGATTGATACAAATTATTGGTGGATGGAGCCTTATGGATTTAGATGAGCATGGTGTGGGTGATGAAGGGGGATGAATGGGGAAGGGTAAAATGAAGAAATAATAGACAGAAATCGATCTCTAGATCATGCTCCTGATTGGCATTATACTCCAAGAACTAGAAGGTGATTTGCTGTTGCCCATGGTGTTTCTGTGCATCACCCCACCCCCACCATATTCATACTAAATTCAATTTGGGTATTAACTTTGAAAATGAGAGAGAAGAAATTGGGGACGAAAACGGGGTTTATGGTTTGAAATTAAGATTGCAGATTGTTTGTTTGATGAAGGAGTGAAGAAGAGAAGTGAGAATAAAAGAGGGACACAAATGACCATTGCAATGTTTGTTATCATATGCAATTAAGTCTCTTCGAGCTTGGAAGGCCAACAATGCAGTTGAAGTGGCAAGTCAAATGGACACATCAGCACCGTTAACACCAAGTTAACGTTTTGGATGCATTTAACTAACAAAATATACATTGGGGGAGTTTTTGATTCATTAAATTGATTCAGGGACTAGTCTAATAGCGAGTGACACTTTCAAAGACTCAAATGAAGGTTTACTCCTAAAAAAAATATCTTGATTGTTTAAAACAAAATCATTTTTTAAGTCAAAACAAACACACTTGGAGTTCCATGATAACCGGATCATTGGACATGTTGGAAAAGTATAATTATGTATAATTATTTTTTAAAATGAATTTCTAAGTAAGTTTTTCATTATCATCATTGTTATTATTTTTGTCAAAAGAAAAGTAAGTTATTTTTTTATAATAATTTTCTAAATATGTTGTTCAGAGCATCTTTACCTACTCTTTTAATACGTAGTACAGTAAAATATCAGTTGGGTTAGGTGAAATTTTAAACAATGCTTTCATAACAAGTTTATAACCATTTTCAGACCCTACTTTGCCCTCCTATGTGGTTTTTCTTAACACTATCCTTTTCTTTTTACTGATTCATCACACTATCTTATTTTGCACTATCTTAACAACCTTACTTTCATACTATTACAAAAAAATTAAGTCTTACATTATTTCCTTTAATTGCATATCTTTATCATCTTTCTTTAATACTAAAATTCTAAGTAAGTTGGTGGTTAAGTTTAGTTGAACTAACAATATCGAAATTATTATAATGAATATTTTTATCGGATTTAAACCTAAAACTTCACGATTATGTATAAATTTCGGTGGTGCATCTCACTTTATCTACATAATCAATATAAAAAAAAATCTAAGTCAGCTTGTTGTAAGAACAGAGAGAGAAAAAAACTAAGTCGGCTAATTAGATGAAATTTTAAACAATGATTATTGGATTTTCAGACCCTACATTGCTCTGTTTGTGGTTTTTCAGACCCCTCACTTATTGTCTTTTGATTTAGATTTGGATTTGGCTTCTTAGTAGTACAAGAATATCAATTACTTCTTCCGACTTATAATAATTTTCACATTTACAAAATAAAATGCTAACGACTTTTATTTGCTTTCTTAACTAATATTCCAAGACATTCATTAGCATTTTCTTAAATTTAAATTGAGAAGAATTATATATGAAATCAATAATTTTTTAAGATATTTTTTTGGTCCTGATGAAATTAAAGTTTTGTTTCTTATAAAAAAGAGCCAAAGGAGTACTAACTTAAAATTTAGTAATCAATATTATTTTGAAAATTGTATTTATGTTGAGACATTTTTTTTCTTCAGATGTGATAGTTATAATGATGGGAAATAGTATCATTTAACCAATATCATTTTCTTAAAAAGAAAGTAGGCTGCAATCCCAGTTTAACAACTTAATTGATATAAATATCGTACTTAAGAGAAGCTAATCCATTGTCATTAACACTTCAAGTTCTGATTTTCTGCTCTAACTAAGATTTGGCTTACAATTAATCTGCCTGTCCCTGAAACATCAGGGTTCTTTGTTGACCAAGCCACTTTATATGTATATGTTATGTAAGTACTGCTACCTTTTTAATACTTTCAATCTAAATGATCATATTAATCAAAAGGGTCACTAGATTCCTAGTCCAAAGTTTCCTTTCTTTTTGATCCAAAAAAATAAATATTCCTAGTCCAAACTGAACTTCTTCATACATACATGCGTTTCAACCTTTTCCAGCGAACTTTTTGGAGACAGAACTAGTTTCATGTTCTTGTATTTATTTATAATAATAGTACTATACTAATACTATATCTAACTTGCTCCATTGTATTTATTTATTTAATTTCATTTCTAGTAATAATTGTTCAACACTACTTACTGGTTTGATTGATGACCAAGTTATGGAGTTTACTGATTTCTACAAGTTTCTATTTTTGTAATATGCTTAGGTTAATGAATGCATGGTAATAAGCATCAAGGTGGTGAAGTAAACATGATGGATAAGAAAAGAGAAGTGGTAGTGGCAATTTCAAATGTGGGTGAACTAGAGAGCCATGACCAAGATCATGATCATGGTTTGAAAGTGTTTGAATCTTATGAAAAAGAGCTTGCTTCAAACTCACCACCTTTAAACTGTGCTTCTCCTGAGATAAGGTTCACCCCAAGCTCAAATACACCCCCGCAAGTTCCTGCTACAAATGAAAACCTTACCACGAGAAAAACTCTCCGAAGATCAGTGTATTCTAAGCCCAAATCAAGGTTTGTAGAACAATCTTACCCTATTGATGAGACCCTTTTAGAAGAGAATGTTACTTGGTCAAATTCGCAAGAACAATCAGATGTTACTTCACCTTATAGGAACTCTTATTCACCTAGAACACCTTTAATGGCATCTCCAGGTTCTTCTTCTGGTGAGGATCCTGACGAAATCATTTATAGGAAAGTTGAATTTAGTAAAGCCCAGCATAAGAGACTAGCGACTAAGGTTTTGATCGAATTGTTCATGTTTGTGTGTGTCGTGGGTATCTTATTGGCTAGCTTAACAGTTGAGGAACTGAGAAGGATACATATTTGGAGTTTAGGGCTTTGGAGGTGGTGTATGCTTGTGATGGTGACATTTTTTGGCTTGTTAGTTACCAAATGGTTCATGCACATTGTCGTTTTCTTGATTGAAATGAACTTTTTGTTGAAGAAAAAGGTGCTTTATTTTGTCCATGGGTTGAAGCAATGTGTCCAGGTTTTCATTTGGATCAGTTTGGTTCTCCTTACATGGGTACTTTTTATCAATCACGAGGTCCAGCGATCTAAATTAGCCGCAAGGTTTTTGAATGATGTAACATGGACTCTTGTTTCCCTTCTCATTGGAGCATTTTTGTGGGTTATAAAGACATTGTTGCTATCGATTTTGGCATCAAATTTCCATGTCAAATCTTTCTTTGATCGAATTCAAGAATCGATCTTTCATCAATATGTTCTGCAGATGCTGTCCGGGCCTCCACTAATGGAAGAGGCTGAGAAAATCGGCAGATCTCAAAGTATTGGCCGTTTTAGTTTCGGGAGTAAAACTGTTAAAGGTTGCACAAAGAAAGAGGTTATTGATATGGCACAGCTTCACAACATGAAGCAAGAGAAAGTCTCCGCGTGGACCATGAAGATTTTGGTAGATGCAGTGATGAATTCAAGGCTGTCCACAATCTCTAATTCACTTGATGAAAGTTTTTATGATGTAAAAAATGAACGAACTGGTAAAGAAATTACTAATGAGATGGAAGCAACTGCTGCTGCCTATTATGTTTTCAAGAATGTTGCTGCTTCCCCCTGTTGCAAGTAAGAATATAGTATGCATTATTTTTTTGGGGTAGTTAGAATATAGTATGCATTATTACTTGTAGAGTTATTGTTGCTTTTAAGGGCCTATTAGTATTTAGATTGACTTATTTGAGTTTATTTACTAGTATAAACATTTGTGAGATGGACTGGGAGAGGAAATGGAAACAACTTATGATATGTCCATAAGCTTTCCAAGGTAGCTAATGAAAACAACTTATGGCTTAAATGAAAACAATTTGACTTTATACATAATCACTCGTATGATAAACGCTTAACTAATTTGTATATCCAATTTGGGCCTAAATGTATATGCCCTTCTCCTTGTTTTGATATACCACACTTGTTGTTGCTAAAAAGTGCTCTCTTTATGAATAGGGACATTGATGAGAATGAACTCCGTAGATTCATGATTAAGGAAGAAGTTCCTTTTGTATTTCCCCTGTTGGCCCAGGCAGATACAGGGCTAATTACCAAAAAATCTTTAGCAGATTGGGTGGTAAGGTTTATATGTTTGTTGAAAAGTTATCATCATCACAATGAAGGATTGAAATCCTGTTTCGACTATAATGTTTGTGTTTTTCAGTTAAAGGTTTATCAAGAACGTAAAGCACTGGCGCATGCCTTATGCGACACGAAAACAGCTGTTAAACAATTAAACAAGCTTGTGACAGGGGTCTTAGTAGTGGTGAGCATAGTAGTGTGGCTTCTTCTAATGGAAATTGCAACAACAAAAGTACTTGTATTCCTCTCATCACAGCTAGTACTAGCAGGGTTCATGTTTGGAAACACATGCAAGAATATATTTGAAGCCATCATCTTCGTGTTTGTAATGCATCCATTCGATGTTGGCGATCGATGTGTTGTAGATGGTGTTGAGGTAACTTATAGCAGCCAAATTTATTTTTATTGTTTTGAGATTCGCATATTAATGCATCGAATTATCTGGCAGCTATTGGTTGAAGAAATGAATATATTGACAACAGTATTCTTGAAGCTTAATAATGAAAAGGTGTATTATCCAAACTCTGTCCTCGCCACTAAACCAATTAGCAATTATTACAGAAGCCCAAATATGGTTGAAAGTATAGAGTTCTCGGTTGATTTTACGACACCAGCAGAGAAAATTGGAGCACTGAAAGAAAAAATAACGAGGTAAGCTACTGAAAAGTGCTATCACAAATTTGGAACAACTCTTATTGCTTTAATCTTAAGATTTCTATGTATTTCTTTGTTGTAATGTTTTGTTTAAAAAAAAATAGGTACTCGGAGAGGAATCCACAATATTGGCATCCTAATTTCAGCTTGGTAGTAATAGAGATTGAAAATGTAAATAAGATTAAGATGGGTCTTTATGTTACTCACACAATGAACTTTCAAGAGTTTGGGGAGAAGGTGAATCGGAAAAGTGAACTAGTGATGGAAGTTAAAAGAATATTTGAAGAGCTCAATATCAGATACAGCCTTCTTCCACAAGGTGTTCATCTCAGACACATAGAACCTGATACAAGTTCTCTCAAATGATGATTCATAGTCACTACTAAGCAACTGCATCATATGTGCTCCTTTTGCTTCTTTGGTCTGCCAAATACCATCACTTCTTTTTGTTTGGTTTGTCAATTCATGAGTTATGAGTGTTGAGACTGGTTCAATATATAAAGAGTGAAAATAAAGGCTTTAATAGAGAGTGTTAGCAATACTTATACATCTATGATTACTAAATTATGTATTCAAAAGACTTTTTAAGTCTTATGTACCAACGTTGTATGTAAAATTTCGTCCTAAGGTTGAACTTCTTCCCTTGAGTCTGTTTATAAATTGATTGGCTCAGCATTACTCCTGATGTTTGTTGTATGTGGGGTTTTGTTCCTTTTATCTCTATCGTTAGTAATATACACGTACATACGCACTTTTTGGAGGTTGCATTGATAAATGATAAAATAAGTTGTTCTGAGGTTAAGACCTTGTGTTTTTATATTTTCACATTTTCAGAAACATTCATGTTTATGTCACCAAAGGTGATACCATGTGAGCCTTATAATAAAAGGTATATCAATCAATACAATAGGGTCATCACTTTTAAAAACAGTGTATTAGATCTACTAAGAAAAAAAAATCAATGTAGTAGAGAAGAGAATTCAAATAAACCATTTATTTACTTCAAGAACAAATGCATTTTTAAAAGAAATCGGAATGCCGGCTTGCTTGGGAGATAAGATGAGAATGGGACAAAGAATGAAGAAAATTAATGATACAAGTTTCTGGAGGCTGCACATCACCGAAGAGGATGAAGAAATCACAGGGCACGTTTCTGGTCCCTGCGCGTCGCACAGGGTCATTAAACTGGAGCTACACATCACTTTGAATTGCAGAATTTCACTTTTCTATATAAAGGAACACATATTTCAGTATCAGGGGTCTAATTTCTGCACTGTAGAGCTGAGGAACACGGTTTCTACTAGATCCAAACTGAAGATTCACCTTGGAAACAAGTAGATGGACTTCTTTATAACTACTTGAACCTTGAACCTTGGAAACTGAAGATTCACCTTAGTATTATTCAGTTATCTTTGTTCTTAATGTTTTTTTGTGTGTTGGAAAATACATGATCTGATTTCAAGTGTCAAATGACGCTTGAAACTAAACATAAGATAATTGTTAACACGATATTAGTTTTATAAATATCGTATTACCCTATTTATGAATATAAAAATTTAACGTTTGATCAAACATTCATGAACTCACCTAAAACATTAGGGTTTTGTAATCAAAGAAGAGGTTTCCGAGCCAAGACATTAGTTATAACCATTTTGTTAAATAATTGTAATTCTAAACGAACAATTGTAGTAATCGGCTACGATTATCAAATGGCGAATAAGAAGGATTCGAAAATGACCTAATCATCTTTTAATAACTTATTTTCGATCAATTCAATTGATTTTCTATTGAATCAATATATGTCAATCATATCCCTTTGGTTTTACATCTTCAATACAATAGAATTGTTGAGTCAAAATGGAAACAATCCATCTGGTTATGAACTTTGATTTTATAACATGATATCAATTTAATACACTTACTAAATTATCCATCAATGAGATCAATTACATGGATCAAACAACGACATAATGCTCTATCATATATCATATTCAAAAACTTCTTAAGGTATATATGTTCACATGAATGCAGTGTCAACAACATAAACCTCAACAACCATCGGTTGGTTCTCCCAAGAGGCGGGGTCATGAATCTATAGGAGCAACATGTACATGTAGAGAAAGTCTTAGTTGGTCATAGACACAAATAAAATATACTTAAGCGCACACACAGAGAGAAAAAATTAAAGATAAAAGTAAAAAAAGTGTGATAATTTTTTTTCTTTCATTTCTGTGTATACCCAAATATTTTTAATTTGGGGTTGTGACTATCTAAGAGTTGCCCGCACTCGTAATCATGTTATAAAGAGATATATACCATACGTTGGGCTCATGGATGCTCCAACTATGTGAATTCTGCTCTTCTCCCAGCATAAAACACTCGCGCCCAACTATTTTGCCGAAAATACCCATGCGTTAGTTAAGTCATGCTACGTGACTTAACTAACGCACCTTATAAGTTCAGCGTGACTTAAGTCACGCACCACTGGCCTGTGCGCGAGTTAACTCACGCGGGTTGGCCGGTGTTTAGAACTCAAGAACACAAGTTTTTTTTGACTTTGGTCAGCTTTTCAACATTCAATCTACACGTTTTTTTTACACCATTTACACTTTTTTTTACCACATTTATGGTCTTTATAACTTATACTACCATTCTCACCTATAAATACCCCTCCATACTTTCCTATTTTCTCACACCATATCACTTTCTCTCCCTCCTCACTCTCTCCCTCTATTTCTCTTTTTTTTTTCAATAGTCTCTAATCTCTTTTTACTCCTTTGAGGTATAAAGTGGTCGATTTTGAGGTAAATAGTGGCTAGCCGGCTTGGGAAAAAAGTGATCAACCCTTGGGATAAAATTAAATTTTCTTCTTTTTACCCTAAAAACTTTTTACCGTGGGTAAAAAGAATTTTCTTGGGGTATAAAAAGAACCAAATTTAGATTTAGTCCAAGGGTTGATTATGTCTTTTCCCCAAGAAGGTTGGTCACTATTTACCCCATGATCGATCACTTTTTACCCCAAGAGGGTAAAAGGAAAATAAGTAGATTTAGTTTTTTTCGAATACCTGTATCAATTAATGTATGAATTCTATTAATAAAATGAGATTTCTTTTTATTTTAATGAATAAATTCGACTAAATATTTATTTTAAGTGAATAAATAAATTAGAATAAAGTAAATAAATAATTTAAAATAACGTAAATAAATTAATTAGAATAAAGTAAATAAATAGTTTAGAACAACGTAAATAAATAATTTAGAACAACGTGAACAAATAAATTAGAATAAACTAAATAAAATAATTTGAATATAGTAAATAAATTAAAAAAAATGAGCTAAGTCACTGTGCGTGACTTAACTCACGTTACATGACTTAACTTGCGCAAAGTTTTACACTTGCGTTAGTTAACTAACGCATGGGTAGTTTAGGTATTTCAGCTGGACGCGAGCGAAACTTGCTGGGTAAAGAGCAAAAATTCAACTATGTGTGTTGTTGTCTATGAAGTGTGGATCTTTTTCAACACTCTTTTTAATACGACCATTTTATGTAAGACTTTTTTTTTAAGGAATGTAAGACTATTTTTAAAATATGAAACATACATTAATTTCATTTATAAGAAATTGAATAATAAAAAAATGTTAAAAAAGAGTGTTCATACCGTTACTCGTGTCAACCTAATCCCCATCGATGTCCCTTTCCATTTTCATACATTGAAGTTCATATGGAGAGTGAACTTGTGGGGGAAGTGAAACTCTAACTTCATGACACAACCCCATAATCAATCCCATAAATGCCAAAAGTCTGAGTCTTCACGATAACAATTTTCGTTCTATATTCTTATAAAAGAATTTGTCAACTTTTTGTTCCAATTTTTTTTTATCAATAAATACATTTGATCATCATATTCCCAAATTCCATCGTAGTCTAGTTTGCATAGCTCAAAAAAAAAATATCAATATAAAGTTTTTAAGGCCTTGGGGTTTAGTTTAGTTTTCTTCTTAAAACCACATTCAAGCAATTGCTTTTAAGGGTGCGTTTGATTTGTTAAAAGATACGTATTAGATAGAATAACACAAGACGAAACAAAATATCGAAAGGTAGAACAACACTAAGCAAACTTGTATGGTATTGAATATTTTTTTGTCCTTTAATCGACAAAAAACTATTTTGGTTTTTTAGACAATATGGTTTTGGGACAAAAATCTATGTTGTGTTTTAAGAGACAATCAGTTTTTGTTGTCTAGTAAGTATAACTGAAATTTTGAAGAAAAAGAAAAGTATAACTGAAATTCTCTTAGTTAGTATAACTGAATTTGGCATCCAATTATTTAATGTCATATTATGTTTTTATTTTAAAATAAATTGATATTTTGAATTAATTTTGCATATAGATTTCATCTAACTAACAAAACTCTAGGGTATCAAACTAGTTTTAATTTTTTTTATTGATGTTTTTATGTTTATATCAAAGACAAAAAAGCGAAAAAACATTATTTTATTTCAAATTTTTCCTTGTACTAAATTAGTTTAATATAGACCAAACTCACTTGATCAATGGGAACTTTGTTCTTAATAAATAACAATTTTAACAAGTCCTCATTGTGACCGAATCCAATTAACTTGTGGATATGGTTTACCAAAATGCTTGTCTAGTAAGATTACCATATTTCCCCGCAAATTACAATGGCACATGATTAATCTTTTATTTTGATCAAGCCTTCCCTTCTTAGTAGTCAATAATTACGCACAATTATTCCCACACAAGCCCACTTACTTGTCATGATATAATGAATGTCGATTGTGTGACACTAACTTTAAACTACTTAAGAATTTATCTTTATAATTTTCATTAAAAATAACATTACCTGCAAAATTTAAAAAGACATTGATTTTAAGACATTAATTTTCATTAATAATTTAGAGTTGGATCAGTGAAAGTAAAACCAGGTATGATGCACACTATTATTAATATATCCATTGCTTATATAGATTTTCACTTGCTTTATATCAAATGTACACTAACTAGTTGCTACCTCCACTTCAAGTGTCAATTATATATCGACTTATCGTTTATAATCGTGGTAATAGCACAAATAACAAAATATTTTTCCAAATGGCGCACTTTGGCTAGGTTGGAGTATTGTGGTGCTTGATGCCTATCTGCAATGCGCATGCAATAATTCCACCATAACATTTTTTAAATTTTAATTTTATATGCTTAAAAAATATATATGTTAATATTGATGAAAAAAATTACAAAATCAAACGGGGCTAAGGAGGGAGAGGAAATGATGACTTTGAAGGGTGGAAAATTTATAGAAAAATGAAGGAATTTTTCGCATTTTCTGAAAGAACAATTTTTTAGACAATAATAAACAAATGTTTATGATTAATATATTTGTTTATTTTAAGAATATTATAACATATAATGAATTTAAAAAATTCATATAAACCTTCAAAATTCTCCTCTAATATAATTTTTGAGTTCCCCAAATGAGAGAGATTTTATAACATGAATAAGAAATTAACTTCCAAAACCCCTTACTTTCAATGTTTTCTATTTCTTCCACTATTTTCTTATCTTTTCCAAAATCCTCCCACTCCTTCCCTCCAAACTCCCAAACAAAGCCTTAATGACAAATATTTGTGGTTAGATATTAAATTCAATTTTTTTTTCATTTGAGTTTGAACTCAAAATCACTAATTCCTTATATCTTAACCCAAACCAATTAGCTACCCAAACTCCCCAAAATCTTATTGATTGTATCTAATCAAAATAATTAATGGATAAAATGAGGTTAATTGGCTAGTAAATTTTCCCAATAGTTAGCTTCTCTATAAACACACGAATAGTATTGTCGTGAAAAAAACATGAATATCATGTGTTCTTTGAGCTATGCTATTTGTTACGGACACAACATACTATGGGCAAATTGATAAGAATAAAAGTGGAATTTCACGGAATACATGGATTATGATTATTGTTATTCTTGCATTTCTTGGCTTTACGTTTCCTAACAACTAGAATTACCCGTGTTCTTGATGCATAGTTCAAAACCTTAATGCATTTTTTTTTACAATATAATTGTTACAGAAAAAAACTATGTTGCTTTTATCACCAAATAATTTTTTGGTTAAAACAAGATAATTAACAAATTGTCGAACTAAACATCATACTTAATAACAAATCTTCAACATAAAACAAACCCTAAAATAAATTTAAAAGGATAAAAAAATGTCCATAAAAAGAAAGAAAAACATGTTAAGCGGGACAACCCGTCCCATTTTATTAACGAGTTAAGTGAGGCGAGCCAACTATAAAAAAACAAGTTTAAAACTTCGACTCAACCCACAAAAAATAACAGGCTAAATGAACCGATCTAACGGATTGGACCAGTTTTTCCACCTTACCTAGAGCTGAGCTCAATTTGAATAACAAGAACCAACGAAACGACGCTGTTGTAAAAACTTTAACAAATCTACCATTAAAATTTTGTTTAATTGCTTTTTTTTTAGAGGATTGTTTAATTTTGTTTATCTTTTCCCTAATTTTAAAAAAAAATTAAAAAATTGTTCATAAGGTGTTAGCTCAGTGATGACTTTGTAATCTCGGACAAGACAATTATAACACAATCATAAATGTTACTATTATTAATAATAATTTTTTCTAGTCCAGTTTTATATTTATTTAAAGTTTTTTCAATTTACAATAACCAATATGATAAAATGTGATTAAACTCAAGTGTAAAATTTGTTTTCGCTGAGTGATAACATTTTAGTGGTTTATGATATAACTTTGCGATACATATCTTACCATAAATCATATAACCCAATGCTGACACAATAAAGCACCACTTACCTTATTATTTACTTTAATTAGTCCAATGGCTTTTTATATAAATGTGTGAGGGCGGGAGGTAACAAGTATACTCATCTTCATCAAAGCTAGCTAAGTTCAATTTGAGAGAATACTAATCATGAAAGGAAATCCAAGTTTATTGCTATTATTTGCATTTCACTTCCTTTTTCTTGGAGAGTCAATATCATCCTCAACTACTCAATTGGGAAATAACAATCAAGTTTATATTGTATACATGGGAGCCGCGAATTCAACAAATGGTTCCATTCGCAAAGATCATGCCCATGTTTTAAACAGTGTGTTAAGAAGGTAATTATATATATCATGATATTCAATTAGCTAGTGTTTTTAAATGAGATTAATTATTGATGATGTGAATTGTTTAGGAATGAAAAAGCTCTAGTACACAACTATAAACATGGATTCTCAGGCTTTGCAGCTCGTTTATCGAAAAATGAAGCAACCTCAATTGCTCAACAACCTGGAGTTGTATCTGTGTTTCAAGATCCCATTCTGAAGCTTCACACAACTCATTCTTGGGATTTCCTCAAGTTACAAACTCATGTCAAAATTGACAGCACGCTCTCCAATTCTTCTTCATCGTCGGACATCGTAATCGGCATGTTAGACTCAGGTTTGTTATTTTTTAGGTATTGATATAGAAGGAGTACATATATATGCATGTAATGTTGGTGAAATAAAAATTAAATGATATCCAAAGCTGTTTTTTCATTTTAATAATTGATTATTCAGGTATATGGCCAGAGGCGACAAGTTTTTCGGATAATGGAATGGATCCTATTCCACCTGGTTGGAAAGGCACCTGCATGACATCAAATGACTTCAACTCATCTAATTGTAATAGGTAGATAGAAAAGCTCCAACCAAACAAAGATCCAACACTTAACTGATTGAGCTTAATAAATTAAGGCCCTCTTAATTTCACTGAGAATCTCAGTATTAAAAAAATGTTCCAATATATATGCAAATTTAATTCATACCAATTAAATTGATTTTATATTTTTATTTTCAGGTCCAAACTGTACTAAACTAAACAAATTTGGCTTTATTAATTCGGGTATCGTTTAATCGATCATTTGGGACTTGTGTTTTGGTTTTATTTTACTTTACTTCATTCTTGATAAAAAATAAAATAAAAAAAAACTATATTAGTAGTATTATCTTGAAAAATATATTTTACATATGCATTTTTTAAACATTATACATTACTAGCATAAAAAATCTAGAACGTTTGGAAAAACTTAATGTAATTCTTTGTAGTTTGTAAAATAAGCATTTAGTTTTTAAAAGTATCAACCCGATTAAACCTAACAAAGGTATCATGTTCAACATGGATTCGGTTTGGTATAGATTTTGTAACAAGATATTGCAAAATACAAATCAAAAGAAGCCGAAAGTTTTAATTGTTTAGAATTTCCTAAAAGAAAACAAATGAAACTTATCTTGTAACCAAAAATAAAATCAAACTTATCTATGTTTACTTTTGTTTTTGGGGCCATTAGAGTAGCATTGCCATAATTTTATTTTATATTTTTCAATTTTAGGAAGATAATAGGAGCAAGGTATTACCCTAATCTTGATGGGGATGATCATGTGGCGGCCACAACAAGGGATACAGTTGGGCATGGAACCCACACAGCGTCGACAGCGGCGGGGAATGCCGTGAATGGTGCATCATACTATGGTCTCGCGGAAGGGACAGCTAAAGGTGGTTCCCCTGAATCGAGGTTGGCGATCTACAAAGTGTGCAGCAATATTGGTTGTTCTGGCTCTGCCATACTTGCAGCGTTTGACGATGCAATTTCTGATGGAGTTGATGTCCTTTCGCTCTCCCTTGGTAGGGGTCCGAGTTCCCAACCTGACTTGAAAACCGACGTGATTGCAATTGGAGCGTTCCATGCCGTGGAGCACGGCATCGTGGTGGTTTGCTCTGCTGGGAATTCTGGTCCGGGGCTAAGTACTGTTGTTAATGATGCACCTTGGATATTAACGGTGGCTGCCACCACTATTGACCGTGACTTTCAGTCCAACGTTGTCTTGGGTAATAACAAAGTTATCAAGGTACACTTTATGCGCTCGCTTCGCAATGGTAGATTAATGCCTAAAAATTCGTCTTTAAAGTGAATATGTGAAGAGTTTGTGATTTAAACTCTAACCCCTGATATATATATATATATATATATATTGTCAACATTTTTTAGAGTCTTCTTTTTAAGAATAAACAAATAAATATGTATTTACAATTAAGTTGATGAATTTGATTCACTTATTCATTTAATTCTTTTTTTTTTTCAAATGAAAAATTTAATATGACAATTAAATACATGGGTAAAAAATAATGTTGGTTTTCATACATGAAATGAAATTGCTCCCAATCCCCATTCACCATATTTTTGGCGAAAGCATTTCATCAATTTTTGTGTATGTAGAGAAAACATAGTTCCATTAATCTCGTTGGTCCAACAAAAAAAAAACTATTGTTTCATTCCATTTTTTCCTAATTTCTACTGCACTTTATCCATTCACCTTATAATGCTTTATAGAAAGAAAATATAATTCCTCACGAGTATACCTCAATTGATATGAACATCACATTATATATTAGGGGTTTGAGTTTAAATCACAAACTCTTCACATATTCACTTTAAAAATGAATTTTTAGGCATTAATCTACCAGACCAAAAAGAAAGAAAAGGGAAAACATAGCATATTCCCTCGCTTTTTCTCCAAGTGTTGGATTTTCTTCTTTTTTTCTTGAGGAATTGGATATATTAATTACTACGGTTCACTACTAGAAAAATCAAAATTAGTGACGGAAAAAATAAAATTCCTCACAAATTTTTTGGTCGCAAAATTTAGTGAGGGAATTAGAGAGGGATTTCACATTTTCCCTCACTAAATATCCCTCACTAATTTTTGTTTTTTTAGTAGTGGTTTAACATTTGGCAAGTTGAGACCATAAGGATGCGTCTATTTAATGTTAATCCTCCGGTTTTCAAAAGAAGGGTCATAGTAATCCGGATGTTAGCCGGTAAGTAAGTAAAGTTGACAAAGAATTATTTTCATCAAATCGAACCCGGTTTCTCCTGAACGATTCGTCATAAAGGAAACACATTAGCCACTTAAGTTCAATCATTTGGTTATGGTGTGTCTATTTAAGGTACAAAGAATAAGTTAAGAAATATTTTAATTTTGAGAAATTCTTACATGAACTCTCACCTAACACGTCATTCTTACACTCAATCAATTAAAACCCAACACCTCATTAAAATAATTAAAAAATAAATTAAATTTAGTTAGGGGTGGTGGTGCTGATCAGTTAAAGAAAGTGGGGAGAGAATAGAGAGAAAACGTCAGAAATAATAAGGAAAAAAAATCTGATTTTAATTTATTTTTTTAATTATTTTAATGAGTTGTTGGGTTTTAATTGGCTGAGTGTAAGAATGACATGTTAGGGGAGAGTTCAAGTAAGAATTTCTCGTGAAAGAAAAAAATTTATTATCCAATAAGATGTAATATACTTCTTATCATCTAAAATAAATATTAATTATTTTTACAATTTTGGGATGATAAACATTTTCATTCAATTTTTTTTGTCATGTTTTCAACAAGGATTGTAATATCTAACGCATTCATTAGACTTTTTAGGAAAATATTCCATTTATGAGATTTTATTAATGTCTAAATATTTCTTAGGTTTCTGTTTATATTGAGTAAAAATGTATTTTTGTATACTATATGTAGATGGTGATTTTTTTTCTATGGATTAAAAATTATGTTATTTGAAGATGAAAAAAGTAAGCATCAACACTATAAAAGATGCGCTATGTATAAATTTTAATGTGAATAGAGAAAAAAAAAATCTAAAATGGGTGTTTGAAAATGCTTTTGTTGTCTAAATAACATTGTTGTGCATCAAGCTGTTTTTGTTTTTGGTTAAATAAAATCTTGGTTAAATTATGCTCTATGTGTTATGTCTTATGCTCATAAATGTTGTACTTTAGGGTCAAGCCATAAATTTCTCCCCTCTTTCAAAATCTGCTGATTATCCATTGATAACTGGAAAGTCTGCCAAGACAAATACTGCCGACTTAACTGAAGCAAGGTACATACACAAAATCTATCTGAAAATGAATAAATTTAAACTTGTTTGTTGTGCATTATCAAAAACCCAGAACCACGTTGTTTTAAAGTTAGGCAAACTAACATTCTTTATGAAATGCAGTCAGTGTCACCCAAGTTCATTAGATAAGAAAAAAGTTGAAGGAAATATAGTCATCTGCGATGGCATAGATGGTGATTATTCAACTGATGAAAAAATTAGGACGGTGCAAGAGGCGGGCGGATTAGGTCTTGTTCACATTACTGACCAAGATGGAGCTGTGGCAAATATTTATGCAGACTTCCCAGCAACAGTGGTAAGACCAAAAGATGTTGTCACACTCCTCCAATATGTCAATTCAACGAGGTAAGGGTAAATTTACATTGGCGTCCAATCACACATCTTTAATTTGTCACATAAACATTTTTTTTAATAAAAGTATTAAAATTTGTTTTTGAATTTTATTTAATAGTACTAAAATCAACAGTGGTGGTAATTAATTACTAGTTATTTTTATTGTATCCTTGCATAAAATTAATCTGAAGCAATCCAGTAGCAACAATTCTACCAACAGTCACGGTCATGGATTACAAGCCTGCACCTATGGTGGCAATCTTTTCAAGTAGAGGACCTTCATCTCTTTCAAAGAATATTCTCAAGGTAAAGATATATAACGATATAGATAGGCTTATACATAACTGTCATCAATCTGCGTAACTGAACAAGACCAACAATTCTTTCTTTGTAGCCTGATATTGCAGCACCAGGCGTTACCATTCTTGCAGCATGGATTGGAAATGACGATGAAAATGTTCCAAAGGGAAAAAAGCCCTTGCCATATAAACTTGAAACCGGAACTTCCATGTCATGCCCACATGTTTCGGGCCTTGCAGGCAGCATTAAATCTAGGAACCCCACTTGGAGTGCCTCTGCAATCAGATCAGCCATTATGACCACCGGTTAAGCTTTTATTTTTAAATATACAAATCAATGATAAATTTAGTCTGGAGGATCAGTTAATTTTATGCCAAAAGTTCTAATATGATTTCTAAAATTAAAATTTATCGACTACATTGGTCTTTTTAGGCCTACTGGTTTAGTTTCATAAAGGAATATAACTAGTTAAATTTAGTGTGGAGTATCAATAAGAGCAATGCTCATAGTAATGAATCTAAGTTTAGTTATTTTAATTTTTTCTTTGTAAATTGATGATTCACTTAAATAAATGTCACTAACAACTCATCAACTTCTATTTTTTTGATATGCAGCAACACAAATTAATAATATGAAGGCTCCCATTACTACAGATTTAGGGTCAGTCGCCACACCTTATGACTATGGAGCAGGGGACATAACAACAATTGAATCATTCCAACCAGGGCTCGTTTATGAAACTAGCACCATTGACTACTTGAATTACTTGTGTTACATAGGATACAACACAACCACTATTAAGGTTATTTCAAAAACTGTCCCTGATAGTTTCAACTGCCCTAAGGAATCGACTCCTGATCATATTTCCAATATCAATTATCCTTCCATAGCAATTTCCAACTTCACTGGGAAAGAAACTGTGAATGTGGGTAGAACTGTTACAAACGTTGGTGAAGAGGATGAAGTAGCCTACTCCGCCATAGTTAATGCTCCTAGTGGAGTGAAAGTTCAGCTCATTCCAGAGAAACTCCAATTTACAAAAAACAATAAACAACAAAGCTACCAAGCTATTTTCTCTACTACTTTAACCTCGTTGAAGGAAGATCTGTTTGGATCCATTACATGGACTAATGGTAAATATAGTGTTCGAAGTCCTTTTGTACTAACTATGTAGCTAAATGGAAAGAAACGATAAATAAATACAAGCTAAGTTCTTGTAGATGCTTACTTATGTGTTGTGTATGTTATTTACCCATTTTAAGTTTTATTATAATTTTAATTTCTCAAAATTTAATTTCTACTTGCACTTCAAAATGGGTTAATTTCTCAAGTGATTCCATTATTTTAGAAATCACCAACAAGGGTGGTACATTAGGTTTCGAGTAAGAGAAGTGTTATTTGAACAACCATTTTTGTTGACAACTTGTGGGACAACCTAAATATACAAAGAAATATGAGTATTGACATAAAAACCAAAGCAATAGAGAGATAAAGTAAAAACACAATGTGAGTATGAGAGAGAAAGTCGTTATAAAAATGGCTAAATTGCATTTTTGGTCCCTTAACTATTTAATTAGTATCGCTTTGGTCCCTTAATTAAAATTTGATTTATTTTGGTATTTTAACTCTCTCTCCTTACACATTTTGGTCATTTTTGTTAGTTTTAATTCAAAAACGTTAGGTTTTCTTCATCTTCTTCTCCTCTTCTTCATCTTCATATCATATCCATCGACCTTCAACAACAAAAATCCAAGAAAAATTCCAGAAGAAAATGAAGAAAACCTAACGTTTTTGA
>Ga0315915_1000185_pt1 | contig 53270 bp, 18 predicted proteins | sample MpolbnodulesMG_FD_207738 | JGI IMG/M metagenome (GOLD analysis project Ga0315915, IMG submission 207738) | Medicago polymorpha root nodule microbial communities from Los Angeles, California, United States - branched nodules | ecosystem: Host-associated > Plants > Roots > Nodule | place: USA... | reverse complement strand
AGTTCAGCTGGGTGCGAGTGTTTTGTGCTGGGTAAAGAGCAGTAATCTAAAAAAAAAAAAATAGACTTTGGGTTAAAAGAATTTATAGATTTTTTAAAAAAATCCAAAGCTATTTCTGTTTATTTACTAACATAAAATAATTTTTTTTAAGATTTGAAGCTTTTACACTTGAGTTCCTTGTATTTAGAAAGAAAAAAAAAATTTAAAAGCTACTTGAAATAGCTTTTCAATTTGAAGCTAAAAATAAAAATTTTAACAAAATGGATTTTTTAAAAATCTGAAACAAACACTAAAAAATAGATTTTTTTTTCAAAAAAATTCCAAACAAACAGGCCCTACGTGTTAGGTATTTGTTTAGCTTAAGTTAATACTTTCATGAAGCATGCAAAGCCTGAATATGTTGAAAAACCTTAAAAGAGAAAGGTAAACTTTTGAAGGTAGCGATTAGATTACTGATGCTTTTATTAAGGTTTTTCATTTTGTTCATGGAGAGGAAGCCAAAAGTCACTAAGGTCTTGAACAATGTGAAATAGCTTACTATACTCATGACAAGAATTTGTGATTCATGAGCTTTGAGCCTTAGACTCATCCACACAACTTGTAATCATATTGTATTTATATGAGAATCCTCCCAAGAGAGAATACACAATTTCAGGGAGATATAAGAAGTCGCCAAGAATAAGAACACACAATTTCCTATTCGTGACTATTTGATCTTCTCCTTTTCTTCCGATTTTATTAAAATGGACTCAAACTTTACTTTATGCGTGACTATTTGATTTAGTAGGACTTGAGACAATTATAAACATTTCATATGCATCGTTCTAAACATTTAAGAACAATTTAAGATGGTTTAGTGGACATTCACATATAAGGACAATTTCTACTTAGGGTGGAACAATTCTTAATACAATTTTGACAATCAATAGATTAAGAACCAGAATATATTTTCCACGTTGGAGTGAAAATTAGTTAGCGTTCTTAAATCTCATATGGCCGTTGTGGGGCAACTTAAAAGCATGAATTTGGTTTTAGTTTTTAGGGTGCATTATGCTTATCCCTCCAGATTGTGAAGTGGTACTAGTAGTGCTAGTTTGAATTCAATTTAAGGATAACTTATGTAGGAGAAACTGAAATGTGCTTCTTTGAAGTGGTTCATCCATCAAACTCGAGAATAAAATCTTGTCATGCTTTGCTTATATTTCTTAAAGTCGTATTTGAGAATGACATCTTATCTTATCTAATCTTATCACTTTACATTAATTCAATTTTACTAACAAAACAATAATCATCTAAATGGATTTTTTTTCTTCGTATTAGAAATCGTGGTTGAGTCTAACACAACCCCACAAAACCGGCTTGTGAGGTGAGGATTGCCCCCACTTATAAACAAATTGTCAGACCAACTCCTAACCGATGTGAGACTCTTAATACTTCGTGCCTAGTCAAACATTAATAGTTTAACCAAGTGAGTTGTAGGGTGTGGGTGAAGTAGTCGGTGCTACGTAAAGGACCAGCAATGAATTAATTAGACCCATCATACTTTAGGGGTCCTACTAGTTGAGTTTGTATCCTTCACTGCACGGGAACTATACAGAACTGGAATGAGTTGTTTCATTCCATTGCTCGTGCGGGGTTCAGTGAATAGCAATTTAGCATATTTGCCATTTGCACAGCACCATCACGTTCACGTGGACTTCACAAGTCTATACTTTGCCAAGCACTACATTGTGTTGTATTGGTAACCCTACACTTGTATTTTTGGACCACATACACACCTAACTACACAATATACTCCTATATCGCAAGTTGATGCATGCTTTGTGGAGTACATTTCAGTTTCACCTTTTCGGTTTCTCTGATTAATTAACATTGTAATTATAAACAAATACTCATTAATTAAATATCTTGAAATGTTTGACGGACATTAGCCTACATATCTGCTTAAACTTAGTGATCTGTCTGTGCCTTGTTTTTCTTTACATGAATCAATATATATTGTTTTAAAGATTAGATTCTTCTTACTTTTAATGAACTCAGTCCCAAAAGTCTTTTCAGAGTAATGATCTTCACCATATTAAGGAGATTATGAATATGACAAGTTCCTTACTACATTATACTAATTATGATAAACAATGAATATGAAGAAGGCTATAGACAAGTGTTAGGTTTTTATATTGACTTTAAATCATCTTTATAAAATTGACTTATATAAGGTGATGGTGTCACATTATTAACTCTTTTCATTATTGAGATTGGTACAAAATAACATAATAATTTGGTGGATAACCTGAATGGATAGTCTGATATCATAGTAAGTTTTTATATTCTAATTCATTCTTGCAAAACAAACACGCAAGAGATCATTAGACTGTAAAAAAAAAAAGATAATTGAGACCATTAGACCAATAAAAAGAAAGTGAGTGATGGCCATATCACATTGGTGCTGGGTTCTAAACTAGCTTATAATGCTGCTACTCTTTTTGCCAACCCAACTTCTGTGTTGTCTATAACAATCCTTGTTCCACAAGACAATGGTCCTTTTCATTCCCCTCCTTCACTCACACACAAACACACACACACACGTGTGTGTGTGTGTGTGTGTCACAAGTCCCAAAAGTCAAGTAATCTCAATTAAGAAAACTAACTAGTACCTATCTCTAACTTTGAATTTTCCAATATATTGTTCTCATTTGCCTATTGTGTACTATAGTTTATTAGCCTAATTAATTAGCTAGCTTCTTATGCTTCATGGAGCCTCAACTAGGTCTGTCTCTACCAATTCATAGTTCCATTCAGGGATTTGATCCTTACAACCCTGGTATACTTAATCACAATGGCTGTTCTGAAAACAGTAAGCATGACAAAAACAAGCGTACCTTTGAAGAGTCCTTTGGAAACTTTTTGAAATCTTAGCCTTTATTAGTATGGAGTGGACAGCCAAATGAAGATGACCACAATGAAAAGATGAATAGAAACATTCACTCATCAAATAAGCAAGTAGATTCTTGACTTTTATCTTTTCCATGTCCACCTAGCCCTAGTAAGTGTTATGGATCACCGGTGAATTTGGCAGAAGAATCTTGGTCTGTCACTATGAATTTGACAAAAGTTACGCTTCAACAAATTAAGTGGTGTTTGATTTCGTAAAACTGGCTGTGGTTCTAAACATGTACTAAAATTCAGGACTGGACCTTGGGGTGTGCAAACCGCTCAATGGAACTGGGTCTCCACAAGGGATGAGCCTAAAAAAAAAAATTATAGCTCAATATTACTATTAAGTGTTAGGTGAGTGTCTTTTTGGGAGGGTGGTTTGAGGTTACTCGTGTATACGGTAATGATTTCCACCTTTGAGTGTACCGCATATATACAACACCTTGTATTTATCTTTTAAATTTTTTAAATAGAACATTGTTTTTTTAAAAAAATACATTTTTATTTTATTACGGATCTCTTTTCATTTACAGAACCGAGCCTCCAGATTCGTAGGAATGGCCCTACTAAAATTATCCGGTAATTCGATTAAAAATATTGATTGTGTATATTATTAGACTTTTTTTTAAAAAAGAATTATACTTTTATATTTGATGTACATGTAAGAACAGGGAAGGACAAAGCCATTTGGTAGGGTGGTACCGATTAAATCATGGAGGAAAAAAGAACTGCATGATCAGCAACATCCTGATTATATCAGGATTAATAGTATTAACCAAGCTAATGAAGTTCAATTTGAGGCTTTACAACTCTTATCACACTCTCAAAAACTCCTTAATTAACATGTTTATTAAATGTGAGTACTGCCAAGTGATTTGAATCATAGTACCATGACTCTTTATTTTGTCTTTTCGTCTGATTTTGCACAGGTATATTTAGTGGTTTTGATTTTTGTATAGACCAAAATTTGAAGGAAGTTGGAGCAAATTATACACTCACATTTCAAAATAAGCTAGGGGATTGGCTGCATGGAAAAAAAACTCCAATTTTCTACACAAAGACACTAAACGGCTGTGAAAACTTTAGTGGTTAAATAAAAACCTTTATGATCCTTAACAAAAATTTGCCTATAATCATGAAGTTGAAATTATTTAACACAAATGTTAGTTAATCTGCATGATGACTAAATTGAACACATAATTAAGTAGTCAATGGGGCTTTCAAAGATGAGGTTGGAGCTGGTCAAAAAGAATTTGATTCCTTGTTGTGATATTAAAATCTTTGACTATATATCAACCTTGTGATATTCACATTATCGGAATTTGACACCACACTAGGTAAATGTATCAAAGTGGGTTTAAATAGAAAGAATAAAATGCTTTAAATTGGAAGATGGTTTTAACGCAACAACAATCAAATAATTGTAAATGTTCAGTTATAAAATTTGTGTATTTATGCTATATATAAAAGAAAACATCTCCTTTCAGCTCTTTTGGACTGATTTTTCCTTTTTAAAAATGTTCTCAATTTTCAATACAAATAACACATGTAACAAATAAATAAGAATAAATTTAATATTAAAATAAAAGTGCCAAACACAAATGTCCTATTTTTTTCATTTATCATTTAAAAAGTGTAGCAAACTAGATGAATGTATTTGTACTTTCTTTTTCATTATCCAAATTATACCCTTATTGTTGGTGTCATTAAAAAAAATAAAGATTTAGATTATATTTTTTTGTTATATCGTTGGTTTCATTGAAATAGATAATTATGGTTAGTTCAATTTGTTATGTGAAAACAAAAAACATATTATATTTTTTATTTTTAATCAAAATTAAAATTTCATAAAAGATACGATGATCATTTTTAGACGTTAATGCAAGATGGTCTTTTCCCTAGTTGATATAAGCCAAGCCACCAAAAACAAAAAACACATTATGTGCTTGTTTTTGTTTAAAGGTTAGGGTTTTGGAAATAGTGCAGCTTCCAGAATGATTCGCTCCAATGGCGTTAGGCTTCTTTCATCTCATCTCATCCGTGACACCTGCAAATCCGTATGCAATCTTTCTCTCACGCTCCTTAATCCTTCCATTTTATTTTCTGCTTATCTTTTTCATTGGTGAATTTCAGATATATGAAGGAGTGTTCCATAGGACATTGGATTCTGGACTTTGGACTCTTTCCAGAGTTATCGGTGGAGGACATGGTACTTGTTATTCACCCTTTTCATTTTCTAAACATATATGATTTACCCTGCTAATCTATTCTCGTCTTTCGCAATTGCAGTTGGACATGGCGCTAATTTCTACAACCCGATGCTACCAAACACATCAATCTGTGGCTCAGGTATTAATCATAAAACATAAATGCATTAGAGTAGTTGTAGTAAGGCTTTGAAGTTCATGTATGCTAGTATTAATTACTTTCTTTTAGTAATTATATATGCTTGATTATTGACTTTTATTTTCCCCTTTCAGCATCACTGTCAATAGACAGCAATTATGCCGCGTTTGAAGATTGGTGCAAACGCCGTGGTACAACATTCTCCTCCGAGGAAGATAAACACTGCATGTTCAAAGCTTACCGTTACATTTATATCTACAATGGCCGCCAGTATTGTTTCGGTTATAGCCCTATAAAGTCTCGCAAAGATTGCAAAAATCACGATCCGAAGTTTGGAAGACATGGAGACCCTAAAGTGATGTACAAAAAACCAAGGTGCACAACTCTTCTCTTTTATTCAATGTAGAGGATGCACTTAGAAACTTGCAAAACATTGAAGTTTGCTTTCCTAATTTCTTATAGTGCTGGTGACTTTAAGTTAAAGTTCTGTAGTCAGAGCAGTAATTTCTCTGGTATTAAATCAAACATAAATCACGGTTTATAAGGATTCTAAGCTCTCCTTCTTTAACATCAAGTGTTGTGTTGTGTGTCATTGCCACAATTTATCATGTTTTATCAACATACTTCTTTTTTGTGTTTTGGTCATATAACATGTTTATTCTATTATTTGAGTGGTTTGTGTTCCAAACACACTGATGCAGACCTCAAATCAGAGAACTAATAAAACAAGCAATAACCACCAATGAGTAGAAATAGTGTTGGTATTAGAAATTGAAAATGCAGATGGGATCACACTCCCAATCCACCCCAGAGCTGAGCTCCACAGAGAGATTACAATTCTCTGCCTAACAAACCACACCCTCTCACATTAGCCCTACTGCCACATCAGCAGTGCTACTTCCCCGTTTCTCCTCACGTAGACTTTTCACACATTAGGTCCAATTTTCTGGCCCAATATCATTGTGTTCCTTTCAATCACTGTGTTTATAAAGCTTGCCATAATTGCACGCCAAAATACTCTGAGCTATAACTTATCACCATTTTGCCTATTTTACCTTTCACATGTACTTTGTCCTTGTATTAAGGTTGCTACTAAATATTTTTGTCCTGACTACTAAAATTAAGGTTGTTTCGACGTGGACCTCGGGCTGCCCAATATTGAACCTGGCGGCAAGTTGTTACCTAACAATGGAGACCCTATAATAATGTAAGACTGAATGATCATTTTCACGTTTTTCTGTTTTATTTCTTTCTGTTCTATCTTCTTATTATGGTGGCTTTAAGTTAAAGTTATGTAGTAAGAGTAGTAATATGCCATGTGTGGGATAAAATCATGATTATGGTATCAAAACTCACTTGAGTTGGTTTTATGGTGTTGGCTTGGGACTTCGGAGTGTGCTCCTCTCGAGTTCAATTCTCTCTGGTGCTAATTTTGGTGGGCTAGTTTGCCTTATTCAAAATAAAAAATAAATCAACCTTGGAGTTTGGAATGGTGAAGAGCTAATGAGCTGGAATTCTATGGTCTCCTTTAGTAATGCAGTGTTGTGTGTCATTGCCACAATTTGTTATGTTTTATCAACATATTTCGTTTTATTTTGGTCATATAACATGTTATTCTATCATTCGACTGTTTTGTGTGCTATTCACTATGTTTATAAAGATTGCCATAGCTTAAGAGATAGATTGTTTTTTCTGTATAGCTTTGTTCTCTGTAAACTGTATGTGATGATTTTATATTTCTAGATGTTTATCTTCATTTTGGGAGATATATGTATCAGAACACTTGGTTCTTATTGGGTTTCATTGCATATATTTACCTTTTATACATGCCTCATCTTTGGGGCACATTTAACATAACCTTTGGTGCTTGATCGAAGTTTTAAGTCTGTGTTGTTTTAAAACCATTATTTATATCCTCCCCATTGTAATTTCCTTCTCTCTGACAGTATTTTTTTATTTATTTTGTATTGTGACTTGCAGGAAGATATAAACCATCTTGGGCAACGGCAACATTGTTATCTTGTCAAGGTTATATAGGTTATGTATCTTAGTGGATCAATGAGCTAGCACTGACTTTTAGTTTACGAATTTATTTGTGTAATTTGATATGAAGAAAAAGATATAGATCAATTTTATATTTATGATTGGCTACTCAAGAGTTTCATATGATTTCTCCATGATTGATCAGAATCATGTCACAAGTAGCTGCGTCCACAAATTTTTTACACTAATGTTTGGCTAGGAAGGGATTCCATTAAAAAAAAATCTAGATGTTCGTTCAATCATGTCATATACAAATACAGGTTGTTCCATTTCATAAAGTGATGGTGTCACATTTTATAAACTCTTTTCACTATTGAAATTGGTGGTAAATAATTTTATAATTTAGTGGATAACCTAAATGGATAGAGTCTGATACATATTAAGTTTTTATATTCTAATTCATTCTTACATAACAAGCTCGCAAGAGAGAATATGTATTGGTGGGAACACGTTGGTTGGACAATTGAGACCATTAGACCAATAAAAGAAAGTGAGTGATGGCCGTAGCACATTGTTGCTCTCATTTCTCAACAAGCTTATAATGCTGCTACTCTTTTTGCCGACCCAACTTCTATGTTGTCTGTAACAATCCTTGTTCCACAAGACAAAGACAATGGTCCTTTTCATTCCCCTCCTTCACTCACACACAAACGCGCATTACGCGCCCACACACACATATACTCACAGGTCCTAAAAGTCGAGTGATCTCAATTACTCAGAAAACTAGCTAGTAGTATCTATCTATAACTTTGAAATTTTCCAATGTATTTGTTCTTCTTTGGAGTAATTAGGTAGCTTCTCTTATGCTTCACGGAGCTTTAACTAGGTCTCTCTCAACCAATTCATAGTTCCATTACAACCCTGGTTAATTTATGAATGATTCTATACTTAACACCATTGTTAAACCCATTGGATCTACAATCACCTCAAAAAAATTTAACTTATACTTCTCTTACGGATTTGGATTGCATTTGTCTGTCGGATCATGATTGGATGGTCCAAATTCAAAGCGGGTTTAAATAAAAAGAATAAACTGCTTTAATAATGGTAATGTATCAAATAGAACAATGGAGAAGCAGTCCCAACGCGAAACGACAATGAAAATGATTAAAAATGGAAGATGGTTTTGCTGCAACAAGCCAACAACAATCAAATAGCTGACAAAAAAATTGTGAATTATGACGGAAGTTATAAGAATTATGACACCTGTATGTTACTACAAAAGACCTTGTTGGGATTAATTCAGCTGGTTCTAGTTCAAATCCATCCTCATTGGTGACAAGTTTAAGCAGCTCAAGAGAAGCTTGCCCTGCTAAAACCGATCCCTCTCCACTCTTCCCTAAGTCTTCAATGAAAACAAAGTTTGCTACTGGTATTTACAACACAAATGAAAGAAAAAGATTTGTCTCACGTACAAGTAATCCACCATTCACCAGAATAAGCAAAGTTAAAGATTAAAGCTAGACTAACTGAGCAAACACACATCAAGTGTTTCCAAATAAAATTTTAATTTTGATAAATGAATTTTAATTTTCTGCATAACTCTGTAAGGCTTGTATGCGAAGCTAAGGCAGCTACTATTGAAAGTTCTTATTTTGCCGAACTCAAGAAGAAAACCGGTCTTTACGTTGAAAACTGTAAGTCACGAAGAAGTTCTTATTTCTTGGAATTTAAAGATGATTTGAATGGTCAATTTGAAAGGACTGATTGGAGAACACCTCAAAAAATAGGGCATTTAATAGGTACTTGTGATGGCATATTGCTGCTTTCGAATATTTGTAGAGAAATTGTCGTTGTGAACCCCAATCTTGAAGTGTGAATTCCTCCTTTTCCCATTTCCATTGTATAGTAGTTAGCTGTCAATGTACTATAACATGTGTTCCTCGCCCTGCAAAATACGTGCTTTTGGTTTCAGATGCTTTATAGTATGTTTTCTATGTGCTAAGAATTGGAATAGATAACTCATGCAAAGAGAGAGGTAGAAAAAGGCTCCCCTTAATTGGTGTTTGTTATGGAAACCACTTTATGGAGGAGGAGGAAATGATCTTTACTGGATAACAAGAGAGAAAGTGATTGTGATGGATGTTGACAAGGAAATTATTGTACAAGAATATGCACTTCCTTCACACTAACAGTCTAGTGTCATTGTCAATAATTTCCTTATCAACATTCATCACAATCACTTCCTCTCTTGTTATCGAGTAAATATTATTTCCTCCACTATAAAGTGATTTCCTTAGCAAACACCAATTAAGAGAGCTTCTTTTCTACCTATCTTTTTCCATGAGTTATCTATTCCAATTCTTAGCACATAGAAAACATACTAGAAAGCACCTGAAACCAAACGGACGTCTACAAGGAAAAGCTTGAATTTCGCAGTGTGAGGAACACGGGTTATAGTGCATTGACAACTAACTACTATACAATGCTAAGAAATGGGAAAAGGATGAATTCTAAGCCAACACTTCAAGATGGGGTTCACAACAATAATTTCTCTACAAATATTTGAATTGGCCATTCAAATCATCTTTGAATTCCAAGAAATAAGAACTTCTTCGTGACTTGCCGTTTTCAACGTAAAGTCCGGTTTTCTTCGTGAGTTCAGCAAAATAAGAGCTTCTAATAGTAGCAGCGCAAGCTTTGCATACAAGCGAGTTGAGAGGAACCAAAGTAAAGATACAAAACAACAAGTCTTCAGGGAGAAGCAGCTTTGAAATCACTTTACAACTCTTGGTACTATTTAAATTTTGGTTCATATTCTTCTTGGCAAGATCATGTGACAAAGAGTCTGAATCACAGCCACAACACTTTATGGATTTAATTCTATGGCCTCTATGTCTATCCATTAGTAATTAATGTTATCCTTCTTCAATCATTGCATATAGTATAAGCCACAACAAAAACGTTAGTTAAACCATCAATTATATAAGAGTTAAATATGTTTCAATTGTTTTGACCCTTGAGAATGACGAAAAGCATTAAGAATGCAGATTGTAATTTATAAGGTCTGAAAAAATAGGTTGTGACTTGTGAGAATAAAATAAAATTAGAGAAAAGGGATTTCAGATAAAGCAAATTATTTGGTTTTTGATTGTTACCTGAATTGCATGATGGTGATAAATATTAAGAATGATATATGTGATATAATTCTATGAGAGATGAATAACAACATTGAAGAAGAGTGAGTGAGTAATAATACCTAATGAAGAATTGTTTAATGGAGACGAAAGAAGCTTCCCCACTGCCGCCGTCGTAGTCTGCGTTTTTCTATTACTGCTTCTAGCACAAGAGACAAGGGAAATAATCTCTTTGTATTGTTTTTATCCTATTTTGTTTTGTCTGTTGCTTTGCGGTTGGGTTCAAACGGCCAAGCCCGTTATGTTAGAGTAATGTTCTATAGACACGTATCAATTACTCACAAGCACCTACCATTTGTTATAATCACTTATTAAATTGGTTCTCAGAATAATAGTTTTTTTAAACAAGTCCTCTAATCAGTATCGTTGAAGGTTTTTTGGATAATTTGAGGTGGCTGTGAGTAATTGCTATATGTCTAAAGAGCAATTTCTCTTATGTGAGCGGCAGGGGCAGGGGCTTTAATCCCAGTAATTGGCAGTCCCAAAATTGCAACCACATCGAGAAGAGAATGAGTCGTCATCCCCCAAGGAAAGATGAAAAGATAGGAGTTAATTCATTGGACAATATGATAAGAATTTGAATAAATGTTCCATTAGGATAACAATTCTCATCTTTGACGACATGATTAGGTCATAAAGACCCCGTCTTTTCCAAGTTTCGCCCTTGGAGAGCAGAATCTGCATGTTCAAAGATTAAGAGTAACATTCTCGCATATAATAGCTTTGGGTTTGGGAAGGGACGAAAGATTCATATTGAGAGTATTCAAAGAAAATCAGGGAAATATAAGCATGATAGAGAGGAAGACATCGACTAAAACAATGTTTCTATATTTTGGTAGTCTAAAAAAATAAATAGCGATGAATTAACCTATTCTTTTTGTTTGTCTGTTGAAAAGTTTCTACCATATGGTGAATATAAAAACCAACTTCATTTGTTCCAAAAGAAAAAAGAAAAACAATTTCACCTGATAAAGGATAGTCTACAACCATGAAAGGGATAAATCCCTTAACATTTGGAATTAATCCTTTTCGATTAAATGTTGGAAATCGGTTGTGTTCCTTATTTCAGTTGGGAAATTATTGATTGAATTCTTGGAAAGAATCTGTGTTCTTTTTTCTTGTTGAAAATTTAAAATGCAAGAGTGATAAAATCATAAAAGTGCTTCAGAAAAATCAAACCATAATTTTCAGAAAAAAAGATAAAACCATGAATTTATTAAAAATACGATCACGGTGGGACTCGAACCCACAATCTCCCGCTCCGGAGGCGAGCGCCTTATCCATTAGGCCACGCGACCTTTTCTGTATGTATTTCGTTATATAGTAATTAACTATAATATTATCAATACAACAATTATATGATTTCATTTGGGGTTATGTCTATGCCAAAGTTGCTCATTATATACTTCGCTCAGAGGAGTATTCCTCCTTTTTTTTTGTTTTGAGGGAAGAGGAGTATTCCTCCTCTTTACTCTATTTTTTTAATCACACATTTTATTTTCTTTTTGTCAAGTAATTTAATGGCGAAAATTCATCTTTAAGGTAGATAAGTGTGACACAACAACATAATCAAATGTTATATTTAATTGTAGAGTTGAAGAAAAAAAGTCAACAACCAAAGTAAAATACTCTTCTTCACAATATACATAGTATGACTGACTAATTATACGGTGGAATTTTCTAAATAGAGGAGAGAAAAACTTGAAAGAACAAAATGTTTTCCATAATTTATGATAAAAAATTTAGTTTTTTATTACTAGAATATGTTAAAAATCCATATACCTATAAATTCATTTCGAACAATTGCACCTTCTCAAATTGTTTCTTTTTAAGAACCAAAAAGATTTGTGTCAAAATATTCATTTTAAGATATTTATTTTAAACTCGTTAATTTATTGAATGAAATACATATGATGTGACCCAAATGTATTTTATAAAAAAATAAAATTTATTCATAATTAACTTTGTGCTAAATATACTCTTGCTCAATCTTATTATATTATATGTTTAGTTTAAAATATTTATCAATCTCGAATTATTTATCATTTTATAATATCAATAGATTATTTATTACTTTTTCCAATGTTACATTTGTTAAAAAATAAATAAAATAAAAGATATTTTAGTTTTAATCGCATTAAAATTCAGTAAACTAATTATTTAAAAAAATGCAAATGTCAAATGAGACACACAATTAAAAAAAAATTAAGTTTTAGCAAAAACTAAAAATGCATAATACTAGTATTTTTTTGGATGAAAATATTTAGAAGTTCCATTTTATAAGGACAAAACTATATTTACTCTACAATTTTTTTTTTTGTACAATGTTTACCCTACAATTTACTTAGTTACAAAAAAAAATACACATTCCTATTTTGGGGTCAATGAGATTTGTTTGACGCAGCTGAATTTTCTTTTTGACTTAGACGACGAAAGAAAACGGTTGGAACCGGTCAATGAAGCATTGCAGAGCATGCGTTGGATCAATGATTCAACAGCTGGTTAAACGATCCTGACTTCATAGTCAATTATTCTAGATGCACCTCTTCTCTTCATAATGAGCTGTTTATATAGGAAAAGAAAGCAAAAAAAAAAAAAAAATGTCCTCCTGTGTTTATAGCTGGCACTCGCAAGTAGGCAATGCTGTATCACAATGTATGCAAGGAAATACAGATAAAGTCATCGACCAAAATTTAAATTAAAAACCAACTATTTTTTTAAGCAAAGAAAAACATAATATTAGTTAAATGGAATGAAAGTACAAAAAGTTTCAAGCATGAACCTCACCCAACAACCACATATTCAGCCTAAAATAATTGTCAAGTAAAGTTGAATATTTCTTTTCTTTCGTAATGACTTAGTCTTTATTCATTTTACACATATTAAAAAATAAAAGAAAAAGAAAAATTGTTTTGAATATCTTGTCAAATATTGATGCATTTCTCATTATCATAAATGTATAGTAAAATATATTAAATTGAATATTAATTAGAGTTATAATTAAAAAAATGTAATTAATATTAAATTGAAAAATGAAATGTATCAATTTTTTTGAGACATTTTTTTTTTTACAAATGACTAAGTTATTATGGAATGAAGGGAGTACGTATATAGGGTTTGTCTAACATTTACAATGTTGCACATCTTAAAGGAACTAAAACTACAATTATTAATTAAAAAAGTTATATATTTAATATAAAATGCATAAGTTCCGATTCAAATTTACTACTTTAAACATCTTAACATGTGCAAATCTGCACATGATGGAAAAATTCATGTATTATTTCACCCAAAATAATAGTTTTATTTGCCCAAAATAAACGTGTCAAAAAATTTGTCCAATATAGTTACTATGTATTATTTCACCTGAAATAACAGTTTTATTTGTCTAGTTTTATTAGTCCAAGTCCATCTGTAACCTTAAAAGTTGTTAATCGGAATCAAATAAGCCACCAACTTTTACTATCATTTCATTCTTATATACATCATTCATAAAGAAAGAAAAAAATAAAAATTAGAAAAAATTTGATGTGGCTATCGTCCAATCCATAATTACAAACGATAATTTCCTTCCTTCAAAAAAAAAATGATTACAAACGATAATAACAAAATTTGTGGTAAAAACTACAAACTGAACCAAAATTCAATTTAATGAAACCATATGCGTGGGAGAATACACATCACAAGTACAAGCGAATGGACATAATCATAGGAACGAAATCATATTGCAAAAGAAAAAAAAATGTAAACATCTCAAACATCTAAACAAACCATAGATAAGTTTAAACTCATCTTTAAAAGAGAGTATGAAAAATGTCAAGTTTGTTTAGATTAATGAGTTAACCTGAAGCTGTCTTATTTGCCTTACAGAATTTGAGCCTATCATACACGAAGAAATCGTGGCTGATAGAAGGAGCATCCCTTGCACTTTGAATATCTTGAAGAAAAATAATCTCTTGCACCTTGATCAAGATACCTGAGAATGTCTCCGCAAAATTTCGTACTTATTGAATCCAATTTAATTCTATCCAAATGAATCTTAACAAATTAAATCAATCTGAAATCAAATTTAAATAAAAAATAAAAATAACAACAATACCAGCTGACAAAATATTGTTTATATTACAAGCTTAATTGTTTTTTTGGTAACAGAGATAAATTATGATCCGTTCCTCTATCGGTAGTAAATTATGTTACTCGTTAAAAAAGACGGCAAGCTACTTATCTTAAAAATAATAATAATACGTACTTAATTAATTACTAAATTGAGATATGTGATGTATGGAGTCCAATAATGAGTATAAAAAAGTCGAATAAAGCTAACCATATCAAACAAAATCCTTACATTGATTTTTTTACCGTAAATACCGAACATTTGATATTTACCCTCCCACCGACGCCCCCACAAACGGGACCTACCTAACAACCGGAACATCCGGTTCCCGTGTCCGCATCAAAACAGGAAGAATGAAAATCAGAAACCGAGTCCACATCACCGTGAACCGTACGCGTCGTATACAAACCCACCCTCCTTATTCTTTTCTTCAGACACCTATCTCTCCGGTAACTAGCTGCCAACAACAACAATAACAGTATCTTTATTTGTTTCAGCTTTTTCATTTTCTTTCTCTTCTCTCTCCCAATTCCCATAGATCTGAAAACACTGTTCGCACCCCACCTTTGACCTTTCAACTCTTTTCTTCATTGGTCCTTCTTTTCTTAAATCTAGATCCGGATCAATCTTACCGGAGCTTAGCTAGCTCCATACCCGTGCGTGGATCTAGGAAGTAAGAAAGGTAAGCTTTAAGGATCTATTAATATTTGAATTGAAACGGTTATTAGGGTTTTGAATTTCTACTTTTAGAAAATTCACTTCATTTCATTTCATTCAATTCTGTTATAACCGTTTCATTCATCATCATCATCATCATCATAATCGTAGCAGCTCAGTCTTAAAAGATGACTTCGAGCACAATCCGAAAAGCGATTGGTGCGGTGAAGGATCAGACCAGTATTGGAATAGCAAAAGTCGCAAGCAACATGGCGCCGGAATTGGAGGTGGCGATTGTGAAAGCGACGGGTCATGACGAAGATCCAGCCAGTGAGAAGTATATAAGAGAGATCTTGAACTTGATGTCTTACTCGCGTGGTTATGTTAACGCGTGTGTTTCAGCTGTGTCCAAGCGATTGGGGAAGACGCGTGATTGGATTGTTGCTTTGAAAGCTCTTATACTTGTTCATCGTCTAATGAATGATGGAACACCGATTTTCCAGGAAGAGATTATGTATGCTACAAGGAGAGGGACGAGGTTGTTGAATATGTCTGATTTTAGAGATGAGGCTCATTCAAGTTCTTGGGATCATTCTGCTTTTGTTAGGACTTATGCTTTGTATCTTGATCAGAGGCTTGAGTTGATGTTGTTTGATAGAAAAGCTGGTAGTGTTGGTGTTGGTGGGGATGAGAGGTTTGGTGGGAGAGAAAATAATTTCAGGTCGCCGCCCAATGAGTATGAGTATGGAGGTGGACAATATAGAGGGGAAGGTGGGATGAGGAAGACGAGGTCGTATGGTGATGTGAATGAAGCGTCAGGAAATGACGATAGAAGGATTGTTACTGTGACCCCTTTGAGAGATATGAAGCCCGAGAGGATTTTCGGGAAGATGAGTCATTTGCAGAGGCTTTTGGATCGTTTCTTGGCTTGTAGGCCAACTGGGTTGGCTAAGAACAATAGGATGATTTTGATTGCTTTGTATCCGTTGGTTAAGGAGAGTTTTCAGTTGTATGCTGATATATGTGAGGTTTTGGCAGTGTTGCTTGACAAATTCTTTGATATGGAGTATCCTGATTGTGTGAAGGCCTTTGATGCTTATGCAAGTGCTGCTAAACAGATTGATGAACTTGTGGCGTTTTACAATTGGTGTAAAGAAAGTGGTTTGGCGAGATCCTCCGAGTATCCAGAAGTTCAGAGAATTACTAGTAAGTTGTTGGAGACGCTGGAGGAGTTTGTGAGGGATAGGGCTAAGAGGCCAAAGAGTCCAGAGAGGAAAGAGGAAGCTCCTAAGCTGGAAGTCCAAGAGGAGGAGCCGGTTCCGGATATGAACGAGATCAAGGCACTGCCTGCACCTGAGAATTATACCCCACCTCCTCCACCAGAGCCTGAGCCTGAGCCAAAGCCGCAGTTTACGGAAGACTTGGTGAATCTGAGAGAGGATGCAGTCACTGCAGACGATCAGGGTAATAGATTTGCTTTGGCACTCTTTGCTGGTGCACCGGCTAATAATAATGCAAATGGATCATGGGAAGCCTTTCCATCAAATGGACAGCCAGAAGTAACTTCAGCTTGGCAAACCCCTGCCGCTGAACCTGGGAAAGCGGATTGGGAATTGGCATTGGTTGAGACAGCCAGCAATTTATCACGGCAGAAGAATGCTTTAGGTGGTGGGCTTGATCCCTTATTGTTGAATGGCATGTATGATCAAGGAATGGTGAGGCAGCATGTGAGCACTTCTCAACTTAGTGGAGGGAGTGCTAGCAGTGTGGCGTTGCCGGGACCAGGAAAGACCACAACACCTGTTTTAGCTCTCCCAGCTCCAGATGGATCTGTGCAGCCAGTTAATCAGGATCCGTTCGCCGCATCATTGAACATTCCACCTCCCTCCTATGTGCAAATGGCCGAAATGGAGAAGAAGCAACAATTACTTGTGCATGAGCAGCAGCTGTGGCATCAGTATGCAAGGGATGGGATGCAAGGTCAGTCTAGCTTGAACAAAATGAACAATGGTACTGGATACTATGCTGGAGGTCCTATGCCTTATGGAATGCCCCCAGTTCATGGAATGGGACCTCCAAACGGGTATTACCATACTCCTATATGATCCCCCTCACCCTTTCTTTTTGCCACATATCTATAGTTTGTTTCGTTTAATTTTTTTTACTATGACATAGTGGTTTCCTTTGTTTTAAATGGTGTCCTCTTATTATTGAGATCTGCATTTAGTACGTTGGGGTGCAAAGGAGACGGCTCGAGGAGACAATTTCTTGTTTGGTTTTTGATGGTGGGAGATGTGTAACTCAATTGTGATGTCTCTGTGTCTTTGTTGTAATAGTAACATTTTCTTCTTGATTTTGTACTTCAAATGATTCTTGCTCAAAAAAACAATCCTTTAACTGCTGTAAATTTTATAAAATGCTTGTGCTGACGTTATTGATTGCTTATGTATATTTCCATCTTATGGTAACTGTCATTAGCTGCTTATTCGTAAAATTTTACTCACTAGAGTAGTACAATAATGGTGAAGTGGTTCCGTAGCTAGTTCTTGCATGAGACTATTGGTATAATTAATCTAAAGTTTAATTTAATGTTCAAATAATTTCAAAATGGGTTTAGTTATATATATTTTTTGCTCTTATTATTGTTGTTCACAATTGTAAGTTATTGTGTAAGAAAATCTTGTGATTCGTTTTGGTTGGGGTATTGTTGGGGGATGAGGGTAGTAACAGGGGACCTTGATATTCATAAATACATGTCTTATTCAATAAATATTTTTAGAATATCAAATTTTTATGATTTTATATTATAGATAGTTAAAAATATTAATGATCAAGTTATGTATTGATTTGTGTATAGTTGTTGATTGCGACATGGATTTAAAAATGGATGTAGTAGGCTCTTAGGGTACAAAGTGATTTGATACAAATTGAGTTCGATCAAAGCAGGTTTCTAAAGTGTGCCTATTTTGAACCTCAAGTTTATTTGAATTATGATTCATTATGATGAATCTCGATTGCTAAAATAATATCAATTCATTCTAATAATAGTAAATCACTGTCTAAAATTCAGTGTTTATAGTTTGTAACTACGTTAAGACAATCACTTTTCTTTTTCATTTGATTTATGACATGAATTTTGAATTATTTATCAATTTTATTTAAATACATTTAACTTATTTTTACTTTTAAATGTCATAATTTCACTGTTAATATACATTTATTAGGAATTATTACAAGATTTCATTAACAATTCAAAAAGCAGTTCATCCATTTCTTGATTGAACAAATCATTAATTTAGTTTCTAAACTATTTCTATCTCTTTAACAAAGTATATAAATTCTGTTAATTTAGTCAATCCCATAAAATAAATTAAAATGTTAAAAAGTAAATTTGCGGATTTTTCATAGTCTCTAAACTAATGCATTGTATGATAAGCTTTTGTTGAATAATTAAACTGCTATTCCTTTTTCTTCCCTCGAAATTGAACTGCTATTCCTGTCCCTCTTATTAGTAAGTCATATGGGCTATGACTTTGATTTGAAGGAGAAAGTTTTCAATTTTGTCATTTTTCGTTTACTTCTTACCTTTGGTCACCAAATTCTCAACTACATTATCATCAATCTTTCCTTGGAGCCTAATTAGTTGGCAAATAACATCACTCGTGGCATTAATCTTTTCAGCGTCCATCATACGCACCTATTTGGATTGAATGTTTAAACTATTGTTTTTCGATATGTTTGGTGAAAACCGTCAAACCGGTGATCTGTCAACATATGAAGTAGTTATTATATGTAGCTGTGTATGACATTGAGCTTAATCTTGATTATTGTAATATTATCTGAGACGAATTGACTGTCAGGGACGGATGTAGAAATAAGTTAGGGACCGAGTATAAAGAATATAATTTGATTAAAAATAATTGTTTAAATATAAAAGGTATATAAAAAAAGTCTAAACTAATATTTTGTTTGGTTTCTTAAGGAAATTTATAACTATAGTTATTTTTTTTATAGATAGATGAAATGACAAAGTCATTATAAACTTTCACACGCATAAGTGGAGATGTTGGGGTTCAAACTTTGGCTATGACATCTGACCTAACAATTTCGACAATTTTTTGCCAGTTGGGTTAGGACTTGTGGTTTTGTAGAGACTAAAATCATATTTAACTATATATTATTTATGTAGCTTTGACTTTACTTACCTCCCGACCGAATTCCGGATCACAATGATCCCATTACCCTAAGAACCGGAGGATTAACAAAAAAAAAATGACAATTGACTAAATAGAAAAACTTGTGTACGAGTGTGAAAGACATGAGATTTTTGTCACAAGAGAACATAAGAGATAATACATTAAGAACTAAATTGTATTTTTACCTCCTATTTTTATTTTAGGTTTTAATTTGATCTTTTGTTTTGGTTTTAAAATAGTATTTTATCCTACAAAGTTATATCATTATGGTTCGTTCCATTTAAAATGTGCAATAGAGATGACCATATCAATATATTTTGTGAAATATGAGATAATTTAAAATAGTAAAACTAATGATGTTAGCTGTCAATTAATCTAGTAACATAGTAAAAAAACTTGGTAAAAAAAAAAAAAATTTGTTAGATTAATTAGGGGAACCATGGGCTAATATATATTTTACTAAACCTTTTAGGCAAATTCTACGGTACACCCAACATATTTGAGTGTACCGGTACACCAAACCCTTAAATTTATAGTTAAATGAGTTGTTTTTTGAAGAAAAATATTATTTTTTATCATTTATAATTATAATGATTAAATCTTATTCACCAAAAACGTCAACGAAATAAAATTGAATTTTTTTGAATTTTTATCGCTCATGATAGAGAACTTTGATTATTTTATACGATAATATGTAAAAAATTTACTATGATTCTTATAAAAAATGAATGATGTGTTTTTCTTATGAAATGATATTTTCTAAAATATAAATGTCGTCAAATAAGTATTTATTTCGTAAAATTGATCATTAATTTATAAATTTAAAAAATAAGAGTACCGATACACTTCAATTTACGGGTGCATCGTAGAAGTTCCCAACATTTTAATATAGAAAGTTGTGGTATATAAATTTTTTTCATTGAAAATATGGGGTGGGGGGGCCCACCCCTGTTCATCACAGTAGTAGTTGATATTCGTCTTTTTTAGCGATGATCTAATTGATGTTAGTATCTCCATTGTGCATCTAAAATGAGACTGAATATATTGATTGTGCTATACTGCGTTGTCTCTGGTGGCATGATCGGTGACTAGGGGGAAAGAAAAATAGAAAAAATGTTAAAATCAATATGGTCCTGTCTAATTTTTACAATTGTGTCTGATTTATGACATGGAAATTTATCATCTCAACAAATGAGTTTAAAGATCAATCAAGGATTCAAGTTACATCCTCAAGGGTTTTTAGTTGATAGATTTAAGATTACAAGCATTAGTTTGCGGCGCAAGAAACACATGATTGTTGATAAACGAAATAAGAATGTACAAAAAGAACGCACAAACGTAAAAATGCAGAAATCAAAAGAAAACGTATAAGAAAATGTTGTTGTTGTTCTTCTTATTATTATTACATGTACAAATAAGTTACGTCGTTTAAATCAACAATCACAACCAGTAAAATGTATTATCATATGAGGGCAGGTGTAGCAGGCAAGTTTTTGGAATGAGAATGAACTCATGGATTATATTATTTATAGATTAAACAATAAACTAACTCCTAAAATAAACTAACTCCTAAAGTGCATGGATATTAATTGTCTTCTACTACCTAAAAAACGTCTACAAGTTTTTTCTAGTATTACAGATGGTTGGAGTTCTCTCAAGTGTAACGGCTTCTTCAAACTTCTTCTGCACACTTTTGATATGACAAATTATTTTGTAAAGTTATGCGATTTGAATCCTCATATGGAATTAAGAATATTTCTTTTTGTAGTTGACTTTGCTTTGAATGTTGAATTTCAAGGAAAGTTTTAAATGTCCTTTTAATTCTAAAATTAATTAAAGTTACCATTTCTATATTAGGTACGTTTCTTTAAAGACATGATCAGTTGACTCAAAATGTTTAGTCAAAACTTGCACATTACGGTAAATAAATGACAATTACTCGTGTACATTATGATGATCATTATTGTTTGCATGTTTAAATAATTTTGTGATGGACAAAAGATATATAGGAATTATGGATGGGAATAGACCAGGCCGGCCTAGCCTACGACAGGTCAGGTCAGGCTTTTTTATTACATAGAGAAGATCTAGGCTTTTATTAAGCCTATTTAGCTTAAAAGGTCGGGCCACAAGCCTCTCAAAAAGCCTTTTAAGCTTATTAGACCGACCTATTTAAGTAATATGAATAATATTATTTATTATTATATTATATTTTGTAATTTGAATTAAAATATAAATTTATAAACTTTTTCAATAATTTAAGCTTTATTAGTATACATTAATTTTTTGCATATATAAATGTATTATTATAAACTATAATAGAAATATGATACAATATATAGTCGATTTCCCTAAAACCTCGTGTTGATTATCAAAAGAGAGCTTAATTTAATTAAACTATTAGTTCGCTAATCCAATTAAACTTAGATCACATTGCTTATTTAAAGTTGTTCATAAGATATAGGCTTTTAAACAGGCTAGCATGTCGTATCAGGCTTTTATAAGGCCAGACTCAAACCTAAAAATTAGGCCTATGACAGGCCGCAGGCCAGACTTAGGCTTTAAAAAAATATGACAGGCCAGGCTTAAGCCTTGAAAAGTCTAGCTCAGCCTAACCTATTTCTATCCTTAATAGGAATGCAATTCCTTTCCTTTTGTCCCTTAAGCTTAAAGTTTCTTTAAGTAAAACTTACACCATCACCGTGAGATCGTGCAAGGTTCAAAAGTGTTTAATATCTTCAAACAAGAACAATGACCAAAGATATGTGCTTACTTTCATTTTTGTTTCCACAGTTAATGTCAACATAATTTGGTTTAGTTTAAGTTGAAATTCTAACATTAAAAGCCCAATAAAGCCCCTACTCTAGAGTTGGACCGCCAAAGCTAACATCGGGCCATGAAATAGAGGAAAAGAACCTGTAGATTATGATTATTGCTCTTCCCCCAGCACAAAACGCTTGCACCCTGCAGCCATGTCCAAAATGCCCATGCGCTAGTTAAGCCGCACAAGTGATAATCGTTGCGCCACTTAACTAACGCTGTGTGAGTTAACTTGCACTGCGCTAGTTAAGTGGCGCTACGTGCTGTCTTAAAGAAGACAGAACACTTAATTTCCTCATTTCTCATCTAAAATCTCTCTCAAATCACCAAAACCCAAAATACCTTCGAGTTCAAATCAAACAACACTCCAATAACAAGTAAGTCTTCATAATCAATTACCATTAAACTTTTATGTTTATATGTTAAATTTTTTCTCTTAATTTAGAATTTTTTTAGATATAGGTTTTGTTTAAATTTTGATTTTTTTGGCAAGAAATCATACAATGTGTACATGATAATGATTTGTGTTGCTTAAATGTTTAGATGTTTGCATGTTTATGTTGTAGTTTTTTTTTAGATTTAAGGTTTGTTTAAATTTTGAATTTGCTTGCAAGAAATGATACAATGTTACATGTAAATGACTTATGTTGCTTAATTGTGGTTAGATGTTTGTATGTTAATGTTGTAATTTTGAGTTTTACGGTTTATGTATAATTTGAACTTCAAGTGTTTGATGAAATATTTGAATGAGTTTTTCATTGATTGTTCTTAATTTCTTACTGTGTAGATTTGAAGCAATGACGGGGTGGATTGACGTTCATGCACAATTAACGACGGAGAACCTCAGAGGTTGAACGTTCGGTGCCTTGGTGTAACGTTAAGAGGTCTCAAGGATCAACTTAATGAATTCAACCAAGGAGTCGACCTCAGAGACACAAGGAGGGTGAAATACGTTCAGTATAAACGTCCAACGCTCGACGAGGGAAAAATATCGTTCACTTGGGTGGAACCAACGACGAAAACGTGAAGAGCATGTTTTGGGAGCACAACATGTTCTAGTGGATAGATATGCGAGTAACGTTGCTGAGATCAACAGAAGATATAATCAACAGTCTGATTCCGCCAGAAGATTGTGATTAGGTAGGGAATGCACCTCCCAACTACAACAATTATCTTACTCTGGATGAGGTAATTCAAACTTGTTAAACGACAGTTCCCAAGCATTCGCCTGGAAGTGTTATTATTTCATTTAAAAGATTAAATTCATGTTAGTTTGGTTTAGATGAAGGTATTGAAGTGTCAAGGACTGGACCTCATTCTTTTGGCACTTGAATACCATCATCTAAACCAAGCTAACAAGAATTTAATCTTTTGAATGAAACAATAGAACTTCCGGATGAATGCTTGAGAGTTGTTGTTTAGCAAGTTTGAATTTACCCCATTCAGTGGTAAGATAATTGTTGTAGTTGGAAGGAACGTTCACGAATGTAATGTAATGTAATGACTCGTCTATATAATGTAATGTAACTTTTATTTGAATTTATTCAATACGCAACTTTATTCGAATTCACGTTGAGTTTAATTAGGCATTTTTTCGATTTTTTGTAATACGTAACTTTATTTGAATTTATTCAATACGCAATTTTTATTCGAATTCACGCTGAAGTTATTTTAATTCATTTATTTACTTTATTCAATACGCTGTAACATAGGTTATATCTACCTTAAATATAGTCAAAAAACGTGAAAAAACTTAACAAAAATGTGCAAAACCGTGTGTTCTTCAGCTCTGACCACCAGCTAAGGTGCGTGAGTTAACTCGCACACATGTCAGTGGTGCGTGACTTAACTCACGCAGGGCCATTAATGTCTTTTCAGCTGGGTGCGAGCGTTTTGTACAGGGCGAAGAGCAGTAATCGTAGACTATCAGGACCATTTGATTATCATTAAAAGATCACCCATATTACACATCAAGTAAGACAAACCCGCCTAACAACGCCTTGTTAAGGCGACAACTAACCACATATATAAAGAGTCCTCCATCGTAAAATAAATAAATAAAATACACTCATTAAAAAAAAAAACCTCAAACAACCCCCTTGAGCTCTCTCAAACTTGTGTTATTCAGTGATACATCATCTCACTCCGGTAAAGTACACCCATATTCTTCCACGTAGCACCTACTCTAACCTTTGTCATCAAATCAAATCGTAGACGGATCATAATTTTTGAATTTGCATAATAATTATGCGTCTGAGATGGTCAACACAATACCTTCATAGATAGGATTTGTGCGTGTTAATGAAAATACTTGCATATTAGCATGCCTAATTTACACTGTTAGGTGTCTTGAGACTAATAAGAAGACCAAGTCAATCTACTATATATAGATAAAAATGCTTTAAAATATTAATTAAATTTAAATAAGATATTTTAGATTAATAAAAGGGCAAAAAGTATAAGATAAATTTAAGAATTACAAGGATCGATAGATTTGAACCCAAAGTTCTACTCTTATTCACCTTAAATGATAAAATTCTTACTAGACTAATTGATCAAAATAAACTAGGTATTAACATGTGCAAAAAAACAAATTGTTATTGACTATTTATTTTTGAGTCTTGCGAACAATGCGCTAAGAGCATTGTATAATATATGTTATAATATATGTAAGTTCTGACGTTTGAACTCTAAAAGAATTATTTAAGTGTTTCTTCTCTCGCCTCTTTCCTACCCTTTTCCGTTTTGTGCTGTGTGCACGGTAAAAAATAATTATATGTGTTTGTAATCAAATCGCTCCCTCTCTAAATAGAGGCCATGAGCAATTGTTAGAATCAATGTTAAACAGTACCTTCATTAAACAATCAAAATAAGTAACTTTTTATAAAAAGTTATGTAATTATTAGTTAATTAAAAGTTAAAACTTATATTTTCAAGACAAATTTTCTATTTATAGTTTCCTTAAACATTTTTATGAGCACACTAGTTAGCAAGATCCATAGTTTATTAGTGGAGAATCTAGGAGTGAATATTATAGATATTTACACTATCCATTTACCCTCGTAACCATAACACTTTTTACCTAATTTCTTTGTACAAGACCAAGCAAGCCTACAGCGCCACAGGGGTCTAATTCCCTTTTTAGTCCATTTCATTCTTATTATTGCCAAACCTCTCCAATGGTCCTCCAACCTAAAACTCTAGAAAGCTGCCATTGAGATTGCTACTCTCTAGTCCTTAAATATCACGCCGTCAGCTATCTCCATCAACGGTTGTAAACACTCAGCTGAAAATTTCCTTGCAAACAAAAACGGATCACGCCGTCTCCAACTCCAACCACCTTTACTGTCACCGTTGTCATCACCATATCTAGGCCTATCTCTTCTCAAAGACCAAATTAGTTCAGGACAAACTTCATCTGCGACGTAAGTTCGAGGATGTCCATCGTCTCTCCCTTTCCAATCCACGTGTGTGAGTGTAGCATGCACACAACCCTTCGGGTCCCACATGTTAATAAGGGTAGAAAAGTAATTCTCTTCCGGATAACACGTATCCAAACGTATGCATGGTTTGTTGAATTTCGACCAAATCTTTCTATCGCTGACAACTAGTCTTGCATGCTTACGTGTCAGCGCCCAAAATTGTGATCCAATGCGGAGGTCCTCAAGTTTTACAGTCGGGAGCATTGCGTGTTCTCCACGCGCCGCCCATCGGTCGTAAGAACTAGGTTCGTTGTTGAGGATTTCGATGAAGCTTTTGCTTGAGTTGATGAGAATGTTGTAAGTGAAATTGAAGGAGTGAAGAGGGATGCAAGAAGAGGATAGAAGGATGAAAATGTAATTTGAACGATCGTCAATGAGAGCACGTGCGAGTAATCGACGCGCCGCTGAGGTGAGAGTGGGGGAGAATCTAGCTGTTGGTTTTGAAGGAATGAGACGGTTTGAGAAAACACCAGAAAAAGGAGGGTCGTAAGAGAATGTTGGGTCAGCATGAATGTAGATATTGTACAAATTTTTTGGGATTTGGTTGAAGTAAGATTCCCATAATGAAGCAAATGGAAGAGGAGTTGTTGTTAAGAACATGAATGCTATTTTTCTTGGCCATGTTGCTTTTCGCTTTGTATGGTTGGCTACAATGAACAACGTTTCCTCTTCTTTGTATTCGTCTATTGTTGTTGGTTTGATTGATTTGTTGTGTTGAGTATTTATACTTAAGAAAGTGGTTGTGAGGTTTGGGTTTGATTTTTTATCAGGGATGTGAATGGTGGAGGAGGAAGTGGTTGTTATACTTGTGATTGTGATTGTAGTTGTGGTGGTGAAAAAAATGGCTAGGGGTAAGCATAGAAGTATAGCACATAAAAGAGAAAGTGGGTTTGGTGATAGCATCATTGGAGATGAGATCTTTTTAGAAGGGAGGTAGGGATTATGCAAAGAAACTACGTAATGCTATAAATTGATGTTGAGGGCAGATAAAGATAATGATATTATTAGCCAAATTATTTTGTGATATCTAGCCATTACATTATGTGGTTTCGGGTTTGCATGCTTGATTTTTGCTTGATATTTGTACAACTAATCGTAACAATGACAACTTTTTCATTCATATCTATACTATATTTTATTGGGTCATATTAACTTGTACCCTAAGGACACATGTTAAAGAATCCAGAAAAAATAATTTTGCATTGGAAATCATAATATTTTAGCTTTTAAGAACTTAAATGCACGATTTTTTATACATATATTTCTATAATGAGTTTCTTAACATGTGTCCTTAAAGACACAAGTTAACATTCGCCTATTTTATTTTATCTCTTTATTACTTTACTTTAGTTTCAACAAAATAGTTGTTCAAATAATATAATTCTTATTTCTCATTAACTTAAACAACAAACAGTGAAGTTGAAGCTGAATGTTTAAGCACGTGTATATATTCTGCGTTAAGCCAATTGGACTGTTTAGACACGTGGCACCGAAGGTAATTTGTCAGTCTGCATGCCCCTGACAGGATAACACGTCACTTTGGAAGTCAAACCAAAACAATTTTTTTTATGAGACAAGCCAAAACAAATTCTTTTTCACGTTGTTTTTGTCTCACTAAATTTCCACCATGTCTTAACGTTGCATGTTAAAAATCGTAACTTTGATCAAATCGATGGAGCTTAATTTTAGGGTGTGGTTGAATTGATTCAACCATAGTTTAATAGACAATTAATAAATAAAAATGTATAAAAAATAGTATAAAAAATGATGGTTGAAACAGCAGCAGTTGAATTTGTCAACGTCCTATTCAACTCTAGTCAATCTAATTCAACCTTCAACCCAACTGTAAACTTACTGATTTTCTGTTCGATTCCAGCTCTATTAGTCAGTCCAATCCAATTTTTAAAATATTGATTAGAGCTAAAGCTTTGTAAACAAAAAAAATCAATTGAAAAATGGTGTGACTATTATAGATGTTGCAATTTAATCATTTGAAATATCGCATTTATTTAACATTGATCGACATAAAAACACCAATTCTTGTTTGAAAAATTGAAGGAAATATAATAAGGAAATAAAAACCAAATCATGTATCATCATGTTCGTAGTAAATTTGGAGTAATAGTCACTTTGGTCCCTGAAATTATAATGATTAGTCAAAATAGTCTTTCAATGTATCAAAACTTCAAAGTAGTCTCTGATTGTGCATTTTGTTAGTCAAAATAGTCCTTAATATTAAAATGAGTAATCATTACATATTCAGGGACTAAAGTGACTATTACCCCTAGTAAATTTTGAACTTTAGTTACATCTATCGACAACACATTATGAAGTGTTTTCCATGGAAAGTGACCAAAAGTGTACCACAATTTTGAGTCAGGAGTGGATTGCTCTCGCGCTCATCCGAACCTCCCAACATGTTTTTGTACTTCTGGAATTTGTCTCAGCTAATTTTAGCCTACATCAACAAAGTTTTATACAGTTTTAAACGTCTTTAATTTTGATAAGTGTCAATAACATATCAAATAGTCCTAGCTAATGTCTTATGATATAAAATTTCAATCCATCTAATATTTTGTAAAATTTATATTACACCGGTAAACTTTGGTCCTTCATCACACTGGTTACATATCAAAGCAATCCACGAGCGAGTGCTACTATGAAAGGGTATACGAATATGTATTTTTTTTTTTTTTGTAAATATGAATAAGTATATTAAACCATTCAAAATTAAAAAAGTAAATATATTAAAGTTTGAAAGGTTATTGAATTTACATATTTACGAAACATATTTTTTTTTAAAAATGCTAACTAGTATTGGACACTCTTAAAGAACTTTACAAAGTAAGTTTTTATAGAAATTTGTGGAGCAAATCTCAATGGATCAATCCCGGTGTGCATATATTAGAAAACAATTATCTTAAAAGACATTATTTTCTTAGAGTACTTCAAACTTTCCTCCAATCATAATAGTAGCAGCCGTAGGTTTTGGATGCGTGTTGTTCTCATGTGTTTTGGTTATATTGATTTATTTTATGGGATTTGAGTTTGACTGTGATAGAATTGCATGTTAAAGTATCTAAAGGCTAAAATGATGATTCATGACAGTTAGTTAAAATGAGCTTGATATTTGTGGCTTTTAATTTTTATGGAATCGTCTGCTCGACTGCCCCAAGTTGCAACATGACAGTGAAAATGTGCATTGAGAAATCATAAGTGTTAGCATAAGAAATGTTATCCTCTTGAAAGTTGAATCTATCAACCAACACCTTAAACGACATTCCAGCAGCACCAAAGCCATCAACCTTTTCTAAATTCCACTCCTGCTTGTCATTTTTCCTCTTGATTATACTTCAACTGGTAATTCTGTTATGTTTTGAAAGCAACCAAAGTAATAATCTAGGAGCTATAAAAACAGAGATACAATGGAGAAGGGAGATTTCATTTCATCATCAACTTAGTAACTTAACAGAGAAACTTATCTACAACTGATGATAATTTTAGCTGTTTGACGCATATCTTTCTCAAAAAGGAAAAAGGCCTGAAAATGGATAATTGGCGAACATTTAATTAAGCTTATTTTTAAGAAAGTTTCAGCATTGTTAGCTTTCAAAATCAAATGTGGTAATTCACTAATTTCCACTCTATGTCGAACAAATTAACACATCATGTCTCAAATACTTCGAAGTAAATCACAGCTTGAATATCATTACACAACAACAATATTCAATTATACAACATCACCACCAAAAGGACATGACATGTTAGGGTACTACAAACTTTCCTCCAATGACAATAGTAGCAGCTGTAGGTTTTGGATGGAATATGATAGAATTGCATGTTAAACAGACACTGTTACTTGCTAAAGGCTAACGATTGATATTTGGCAAAGTTCAAGTGAGCTTGATATTTATCGGTTTTTATTTTTTACAAAATTCTTTGCTTGACAGCATGAAGATGAAATATGACAGTGCAAATGTGCAATGTAAAAAATCTTAAGTGTTAGCAAAAGAAACGTTATCCTCTTGAAAGTTGAATCTAACAACTATCTCATGAAACGTTATCCTCTTGAAAGTTGAATCCAACAACTTGAGAAATAAAATACTAATTTACCTCTTAATTACTACTAATTTACACCTATTCCTCTGAGAAATCAACGACTGATTTAATCTTTGTCCATGCTTTTGTGTCAAAGAGGTCATGCATCAAATCATAAATTAGCACATGAGAAACACTAATGTACAACATTCACTCTTCTGCACTGGTCATGCACAGAGAATATGAATTTAGCATACAACAACTACTGAAAAATGAACAAAAAAGGATTTAATAGAAGTCATAAACAACTTATAAAAACAGGTCTACAAGTTGAAATATTAGATATCCTTAACTTATGCAACGAGATAAAGTTCGTGATCATCAAGGTTCAAAATTCAAACCATAAAACCCACTAGTTAATTTATAGAAGTTAATCAGAGAGGGACTCCTCCTTATGTAGCCTGAACACATGAAAAATAAGTTCACATGTAGGAGAGGCCTTTGAGCATAAGGATACTTCTCTTTCTTTTTTGAGGCTATCACAGCAACAAGTTTTCATAGTTTGCAAAACTCTTGCATTATTAAGAATATACGTTGCTAACTGAAGCTCACCTTGTCGGCCTCTGAAGTACCAAAGTGTGCAAATTTTAAGTTGTAACGAAATGCACTGCGGAACGGATAATGGGTCCACCCAACTTTCCTGGTCACTGTCTCTTATCCCAATGCCGCAGAAAGTGCCCTGTTAACATAGATAAAATAAAGTAAATTAAAAAGGATGTTAAGAGATAATAATAAATCAGATGTGATCCCTAAACTTAACAAACCTGACAAAGCTCAACATTTTTAAGGTTAGGGCAACAATTGAGCACTTGTATTAACAAACGCCAATTATAGTTAATAGAGTGAAGTTTCAACTTTGTCAAATTATGAAAGGTAAGAATTTCATCAAAACCTCGACACACCTAAACAAGAAAACATCATAGAAAGATATACTGTTAGAAATAAGGTCAAAATTCTCAACAACAAAAAAAGAATAAAGTTAAAACAAAACTAACAAATCCATTATGCTCTTCTATTCTATTCCATCACATTAGTGTATTCATATATCAACAAAAAATTTCAAACCTTATTTATTTCTATGTGCAGTTCGGCCACATTATGAAGTGCTTTCAAAGGAAAATGACAAAAAGTGGAAAGCATTCGTGCTTTGGTCAACTTGCTTAAGCTTAAGCAATTGAAGACATTTTTGGAGTAGTGAAATTTGAATTTCCTGCATAACATAAAGCAACTAAAATGCCAAGTTCCAATAAAAGAAATACAACTAATACACTAAATTTGTGCTGAAAATTGATTTATATATAAACACTACAAATAAAATTAAGCAGATTACACATGAATGTTTAAAGTCTATATATTTTGGTAAATAACTGATCTTATAACTTTGCAATCAGAATTAATTTTTAGAAACATTTTAGTTTCCTTGATATAGGAAAAATAATGATAAAATAAACCCTCCCATCATTTCCAACACCAAAGATACCTTAGAAATAATTGGAATGAAAAATGCAGATTATGCATAATGGAAGGGTAACTGAGAACAAGTTAATGAAACTCACAAGGACAATTAAGAATGCCGTATTATTGCTAAACCCTCTACTCTTAAGTTACTTCCAACTTCGGAGTAGAATGAACCTTCGTCTCTCTTACCAGTGAGTTGGGGGTACAAACACTATTCTTCAGACCTAGATTCATCCCAATGGGGTTTTTTTGTTTTTGGTCCTCTTTCAGCTTGGAAAGACGACGTTGTCTAAATCAATGAAAACCCGACTAACTCGGATTCATCAGCAAAGGATATATATATACATATGGAAGACCAAAGAGGACAAAATGGAACGCAAGCTTGGCTAATTTAATTTTCACTTGATTTACAATACTCAGAATTTCATTTTTAATCTCAACAATCACATTTATTAATTTTATAGAATTTTCTATCAACGTTTTTACTCATCGTAGAATTTTCCTTGAAGGAAACTTCTACCGTGGTTCCATAATTTTGTAAATTAACGATTATTTTATAAAATAAAAAACTATTTGTCAATATTTATATTTCAGAAAACATCATTTCATAAAAAAAATATCATTTTATTGTTTATAAGAATCATATTAAATTTTTAACATTTTCTCATAAAAAATAATCAATATTTTTTATTATGAGTAATAAAAATTCAAAAAAAGTAATTTTTTTATTTCGTCGAAACTTTTGGTAAATAAGATTTAATTATTATAATTGTAGAAAATAATTATTTTCTTTAATAAAACAACTCATTTAATTATTAATTTAACGATTTGGTGTATTAGTACACTCAAATTTTGAGATGTACCATAGAATTTGTCTTTTTTAAATAAAATAAAAATTCGCTCCATGTAATTTAAGAGAATTTCAATTCTATCATATAATTGATTTTGTACGGTCAAAATTAATGAAGGTCGAACATCAAATATCCTTTAAATTACAGGATTGAAATCTAAACAATTTTATTTTTGACAAAGTAAACTAGAAACAGAAACAAACAGCTAGGGTAAACATATATTAACCCAAAAAATAATATGATTTTTTAATTTCTAATTAGTTCTTAACAAGCTTCATAATAATAAATAAAACCGCATAATTAGAGCAGAACCATTTCAGTTATTTGTAACTTCATTCATATTAAAAGAAGCATCACTCTTTGACTTCGACATGTAACGATTTCTTTTCTTTACGAGTAGTAATCGAACTTGGTATCTAGATCACAAACAATGCACACCAACCATTTTGACAAACTGTTCTAAAATAAACATCGTCTTCTTGGCTTGTTTCTCTTTTATTTTACAATAAAAAAAGCTTTTTATAATTTACTTTGATCACAAAATATTATACAAGAGAAACAAAAGCAAAAACCCAGGTGAAATAAACTTTCCTCCATCGTTTTTATTTTTTATTTTCAGAACCATAATAATTACAGTCGTGGAAAACACTGATTTTCCGGTTTACCGAGGAAGGAAGTAAAGGAAATTAAATCAAAAGCTTGGATGCTTCGCAAACAGAATAATACTGTCATACTAGTTCTGTGTTGCATCAAACCGTGTTATGACAAAGAAGAATACATTATACTCCCTTTTCTACAGAATCTATGATCTTTCTTGGGAAAACATAATCCTACTACCAAAATAAATCAACTCCTCCACCAAAGAATACAAGATACAAGACCATAGGTCAACCATGGTACTAAATCCTTATATAGTCAAGAAAAGGAGGATAACAGGAAAGTCAACATCATCAATAAGTTCATCAAACACAGTACACGCATGTGTGTGCGAATTTCAAGGCGCTCAACTCCGCGTTGTACAGCAGCCTCTTGATCGGAATATTATTATGTGCGAGTAAAACAGAGTACACTAACTGATTAAAGCGAAAATAGGCTTCTTGGTCATCCAACTCAAGTTGAGAGTGGGAACTGAAAGCAACATGCATATATGCAGAAGCACTATTATTCAGACCTAGATTCATTCGTTGCTGGGTAAATTACCCATCATTCTTTAAAGATAATCTAGAAAAAAACCAAAGTAAGCTACATATTTATTAGTGTGTTTGGTTCTGCGGTGGAGATAATTGATTTTGACAGAATTGGTTTTGGTTAAAAGTGAGTTGAATGTGAATTGATTTATGTTTGGATACTTTAAAGCAAAAGTGATTCTCATAAATTCATAATGTTTGGATAACTTGGATCAAATTTGATTTTGAATGCATAATTACCAAAATGGGTATTAAATTTTTTTAAGATTAAATTCATTTCTATTTTATGGTTATTTAAATTTTGTTGCATTATTAATTTGATTATTCATAAAGAAATAAAAAAATTTTAAAAAAAAAGCATATTCCATTAAAAAAAATTGTATAAATTATAGATAGTTTAATTTTAGTTAGATATGTTATATTAATTTTTTTACTCATATTAATTACCAAATTGTGTCAAACATTTTTTTAAAGGATTAAGCAAAATATTAATGGGCTTTTACAAAAATAAGAAGATTTCTGCTCTTCTCCCAATAAGTTTCGCTCCCATTCAGTCAAACTGTCCAAGATACCTCTGCGTTAGTTAACTAACGCATGTGTAAATTTATGCATTAGGTAACTAACGCCGCATGAGTTATCTCACGTGACTAGTTCATACTAAATGGGAATACGTTTGTTGCACATCCCCCAACCCAAAACTCACGTTTTGTTTAGCAACCAAGCAAAACAGGCAAATATTTTAGTCCATCATCATCATCAGGATGACATAATAATCAAGAAGGTAAATGCCTCAGGCCTCAGCCAACGTGTTCCAATTTCCCATCTTTCCAATTTCCAATTTTCTTCAGCTGCTTTTCGATTGTTCTCGGCAAACAGTAACCTACCAAAGTCCTCTTCTGTAAACTCCATATTCAATTCTTCTATGATCGTAACACTTTCCAATTTCCAATTTCCAAAATTCTAGTGCTATGGCCGCTGTCGAATTGGAGGCCCATGACAGAATAACACACACTCTCACTCAACCACAAGTATTCAAGAATCATAACCTGTCTTTGTGTGTGCTGTTTTCTCTTAATAAATGGCTATGGCTATGGCTTTTTCTTAATAAACTACCGTGAGTTAACTCACACGGGGTAAAATACCGAGTTAACTAAGGCAGCGTGAGTTAACTCACGCGGGGTATTTTCAATATTTTAGTTGGGCGCGAGCAAAATGTGCTGGAACGATAATCAAATAAGAAAGTAATGGGTTTTTGAAGCCCAATTCCAACCTCTTCTCTAACCTAGAGAAAGAGAGAGAGCGTTGAAGGTTGCAGCACCATGAAACCTGTGCAACCTGAAGCTTGAAGCAGCAGCATGTAGAGCTATCAAAACGGACGGCCCGACCTGTTTAGGGCCGGCCCTGACGGGCTTCGGGCTTTATCGGGCCGGGCCAAAAAGCCCGGTTGAAAAACAGGTTTGAAATATACTACCCGAGCCCGGCCCTACATGGGTCGCGGGCTAAACGGGCTGGCCCGTATTAAAAATTATTTTTTTAAAAAAAAAGTACTATAAAATACTCCTATGATTTTTTTTATAAATAATATTTTTAATATGTTTAAATAATGTATAGCACAAAATTAAATTGTAACATTTTCGTACAAACGTCGTAAACTAAAACGGCGAGGAAAACAATTTTAAATAAATTAGATACGTTATGGTTATAGATATTTATATATTCGATTGTTAAAATTATAAACAACGAAACGAGTAAATATAATTTTATATTACATTTATATTTGTGTTAATTCATTGAATTTTCACCTTTATTTTTTACTTTGATAATCAATAAAGTAAAAAATTATTTGAAAAATATATATAATTTATAGGATCTTTTTTTGTTATGCGGGCTAACGGGTTACCAGCGGCCCGTTCGGGCTAGCCCTAACGGGTACCGGGCTTTTTAGGGCCGGGCTAAAAAGCCCTATTAAAATTCGGGCTCAATATTTAAGGCCGAAGCCCTATAATTAATCGGGCTAAACGGGCCGGCCCGTTTTGACAGCTCTAGCAGCATGAAACCAAAATTGAGCAATGAAAAAAAATCATCGCTGGCCATTTTGTTGGATTGAAGGAAACGATTTACAACTCTATGGGAAAAAGAAAAAGGGTAATTAGGAAAACGAAATTGTCATGACAAAATTAATTCTCAAAATCACGTTAAGTCACTGCAAAAGCTTCAAATTGTGGCTTCTTACAAACGTCAGTTTGGGACTACATTCACGTTTTACTTAATCGCTTCTGAAACTACCCAAACATCAAAAATTATGTTGAAACCACGTTTCAAAAAGCAAACTCGCGTTTGAGGCTCCTAAACGCGGAACCAAACAAGCACTTAGTAGTTATCAAATATGTGTTTTGGTGCTCAATTTTTTTTTTGATGAAAAATAATATAAGTCATACATTCATTTTTTTTTATATATATATAAACTTGAATAGAAAGCAAGCGGGCAACAAGCTGCGCCGCTAGACCTTTTTGAACGGCAAAACCAATCCTCGTGAACACAACATTCATGGATCTAGGAGACATGACATTGCTATGCATGACCTTGGGATGTATTTGCAATTTTGATACATTCAAATAATATAATGACACCACTTTATATTGAGAGACCAAAATGGCTTTTCACCCTTTTAATTTTCTACTTCAGAACCCTAATAATAATTACAGTCATGGAACTCATGACAAACACTGATCTTCCAATTTACCTAGGAATGAAGGAAGTAAAGGAAATTAAATCAAATCACAAGCTATAGTTTGGATGCTGCGCAAACAGAATAAATAATACTGTGGTATTGGTTCAATGTTGCATTAAATTCTGTTATCACAAACATGAATACAATATACTTCCTTTTCCACAGGATTTATCATTAACACAACCAACGAATGTCAACAGTAAGTCAGTACTCTAGCATCTTGCTCGGGAAAACATAATCCTTCCGCCAAAATAAATCAACTTCTCCATCAAAGAATATAAGAAGATGTAAGGAATACATCATATCTGTAAGGATATCATAGGGAACGACCATGGCGCCAAATCCTGATAAAGAGAAAAAAGGAAGAAAAACAATAAGCTATATGCATCAATGATGGAAGATAGTAGTATGTTTAAGAAAGTAAAAAAAAAACATGTAGCCATAATTGTAATTCCTTTGAAAAATATAAGTAGCAAATCTGTAACAACTTTAGTATCGTACAAGGATTGAAATCATGAAATCAGAGCAGAAAAATATAGGTTCTTTAAAAATAGGCACAACTTCAAATGTTATCCTAGTGAAGAAGCTTTTCATAAGCTTCACTTAATCACTCCCTATCCTAGTGGTTTTTACTTCTTACACACCCTTACAGTAGTATTTTAATTTGTAATCATGAGCTTCTACCCAATCCAAAGTCAAAGGGAAAAAAATAAATTGATAAAAATTGTATTAGAGATCAACCACAAGTTTAATTTTTGTCCACGCTTTTAATCGATTCATGGAAGTATTTTAATTGAAGGTTGAACAATTCAATTGAAAAGCTGAACAAGCTTGCCTAAATGACTCATTAAGACAGTTCAAAAGCTCTCTTATCATTCTCATAGCAGTATTTTTCAAAACTTATTAGACTTATTAGAAGTGAGTTCTCAGTTCTCACAGGCATACTGAGTATTGAAGGAGCATTTGATTCCTATGTCCAATGGTTAGTGGTTACATACATTCAGTGTAGCAGTTGATACAAACCTATAATTAGTAATCTGGATAATCACTTTATTCATGAAACACCATGGAACGGAAGTCACCGTAAGCGCCATCCAAACGGCACCGAAGCAATCAGTCTTACTAGATCCACCTTTTGAGTTTAAGTTGTGTCTATTCATGATTTTTCCCTAAGTTTATGTTTGGTAGTCTTTAGAATATAACACTACATCAGTTCCTTTGAGAAAACAACTACTCTATTAATCTATGGCCATTCTTTTGTGTCAAATAGGTCATGCATCAAGATTCAAATCATAATTTAGCACATGAAAATTACTAATGTACAACTTTCACTCTCCTATCATGGTTTCACGCATCGAATCAGAATTTAGCATACAACTAACCAAAAAAAGGATAACAAAGATTTAGTTGAAGTCGTGAACAAGTTAAACAGACAAGTCTACAAGTTTAAGGACAGTTTTTCCTAAACTTGTGCACCGACATAAATTTCAAGACCATCAAGGTTCACATTTCAAACCATCAAACCCAACAGTTTCAAATTAGAAGCCAACTGAAGAACTACTACTTACAGAGATTCTCCTGTGCAATCAATCATAACTGTACATACAGGAGAGGCCCTTGGGCATAATAATAACTCTCTTTGAATTTTGAGGTCTTCATTGCAATTGATTTTCAAGGTTTGCAAAACTCTTGCATTCTTTAGAATATATCCTGCCAATAGAAGCTCACTTTCTTGGCCTAAGAAGTTCAGAATTCGGCATGTTTTAAGTTGTAATGAAAGGCATTGTGGAACAAATATTGGGTCCACCCATTTTTCTAGGATACCTTTTATTTTTTCATTGTAGGTGCCCTATTAATATAGATAAAATAAAATAAATTACAAAGGCATTCTAGGAAATAGTAAATCAGTTAAGATCCCTAAACTTAACAAACCTGGCCGAGCTCAAGATTTTGAAGGTTAGGGCAGTGCTTGAGCACTTGTGCCAACAAGTGCCAATTAGAGTTTATAGAGTAAAGTGCAAGGGTTGTCAAATTGTGAAATGTAGGAATCTCATCACAACCTCTACACCTAAACAAATAAACAACATGGAAAGATATACCGTGAAAAATAAGGTCAAAATTCCCAAAACAAAATTGCAAATCAAGTAGCATCATGTTCATAATAAAATTCAAACCTTATTTATTTCTATGAACAAAAGCTCCACATTTTGAAGCACTTTGAATGGAAAGTGACCATAAGTGCGCCACAATTTTGCTTTCGACAACTTGTTTAAGCTTAAGCTTTGAAGCTCTTGATAGGTAAGAGAATTTTCAGAGTAGAACCCTAGAAAAGTTGCACATAAATTCTCAAGATTCGGACATCCTGCCAGAAGCAATATTAAATCTTGATAGTTTCAAAAGTCAGTTTCTTCAAAATGAAGGATTTTGAGGGAGGGGAGTGTAATGGTAGAAAAATCCTTCACAATGAACTTATAGAAATCTAGACGAACAAGGGTCATGCAACTGAGGATGTTAATAGGGAATATGAAAGGATCATCATTAAGCATGCTGGTGCAAATATCAAGATGCTCAACTCCGCGCTGCACCACATGATTGACCAATTTGATGATATTGGGATAGACATGATGGGAAAGATCATCATCACACAAAATGTAAATGATGCAACTCTTGAACTTGGTGGGATTAAGTCAGAGCAAAACAGAGTTGACGAACTTATTAAAGCGAAAGCAAGCTTCTTGGTCATTCAACTCCACGTCTGAGAAGTTGAGAACTGGAACTGAGTGCCAGAGATCTGTCCACCTCTTTGAAAGGACGCTAGTGGCAACCGCATGTTTGGTTGGGAGAAAAGAGAGAATATGACAGATGACTTCGTCGGGAAAACTGCTGATCACATCACCATCCCTTCTTATTTTGGTACAACTAGTTGTCGAGGTTTTTAGTGTTAGAGAAATTGAATTTTCTGCATAACATGCAACGACCAAAAAGCAATGATGTCAATACATTAAATTTATGCTACAAATTGTTTTACATGATCACCACAAGTAAAAGAATATCAGACCACAAAGGAAACTGACAATCGTAGGAGTGATAATTCCAATGAAAGAGACAAGCATAAATACTCACACTATTGTAGCCAAATACACCATTCAGTATTTAACAAGAGCAAGTTAATTATAGTGACTAGGTAAATTAAGGATTCAGCGCGAAACAACATTGTATAAAATATACGAAGCTTTGTCGTATTTGTTTGAAATTGATACAAATACGAACCACATGACATGTATCAAAAGAATTGAATCCTAAGCATGAGTTTAATCAATCAATAAGCGAAAATATATTATGAATCGATTATGAATGAAGAGATGGAAAAAGGAGACTTACATACGTTGAATTGAATCGTACAAGAATACCCGCACGAGGGAGTCGTTTTCTATATACATATATAGGTCGTAGCTTCCCTATTTGGGCTTGACCCAATGACAATACAGCTGTCAAGTACAAAAGGAAAATTGCTCTTCTCCAATCAAGTTTTGCTCACTCCCAACTGAACTTCCCAAAATACCCCCATGCGACTTAAGTTATAAATCTAATATGACTTAAGTCACGCTGAAATACAACCTGCATGACTTAAGTCACGTTGCAATCCAACGTGAGTTAAGTCATATTGCATATCCTTTTAAAGATCAGACAACAACTTTTCCTCATTTGTTTATTTCACATCTAAAATCTCCAAAAACTCTCAAATCAACCACATCCCTAATTTTTTCAAGTTCAAATCAAACAACACTCCGATAACAAGTATGTTTTTTATAAACAATAGGGGAACTGCTATACGGTTCAAAAGCATTTGTCGTTAAAAATCATGAATGCTAACATGCCAAATGGTGGTAAGATATAAATTTTAGAGTTGATGGAATAAAAGAGGAAGTTTTGGTATAAGTTTGGTCAAAGTAGGAAAAATGTGTGTGGTGAATCTATCCTAGAAAAAAATTGTTATCTTAAACATTATTCTCTCAGATCTTAGTTATAGTGGAAAAATGATGTATCTGGTTCCTAATGTAGACTAGATATATCATATATTGAATAAATCTGAAAAGTTAATTTTTTCTAATTGAGACCAAAGTTATACATTTTTTTTAGGGCCACAAAGCGTGTGTTCATGCAATCCATAGTTTGCTTGTGGCACCGTATAACATCTATATCAATATATTAGTATTACTTTTCCTACCCCTTCTCACGCGCCCTGCAAAAATTACTAAATTGTCCTCCGGAAAACCTATTCCGAAAAGTTAACTTCTGATCCGGATTACATTTTTCGGACTCATTCGAAGTATAAAAGGGCGTTCACCCCCCATTTTTACAGTTTCACTTTTCACTTACTCTCTCTCTCTCTCTCTCTCTCTCCCTCTAATCCCAAAATTCGAACTGAAAAAATCTAACCAAAATCAGTGAAATCTTGCTCAAACAGACCACATTTCAATCCTTGACAAACATCACATGGAAGGAGCTCAACAATGATGCACGTTGGAACTGCAGTCAGGTGGCAGGATACCTGACTTTGTTGCAGGTATAAAATAAAAACTATGTTTTATTTTTCTAAATGTAAGTGTATATGGTTTGTATATTTATAAATGGTTGTCTTTGGTGCAGGCTTGGGTGTATCATCACTTCTCAGGTGTGGGGAGCAAGGATGTCTGGGCAGGATATAAAGAGAATCATTATCCACGCGCGATGCTTTTTCTACCACTGTCTGGTTTAGGCACAGTGGACAACTACAGAAACCATCTGGATGCGCTGGATTTGACGAGGGTTGTCATGGCCCCATATGGAGAGCACCATCAGGCACGTTAGTTTGAGCGGGTCAACCTTTACTCTGGATGGCTGAGATTCGGAGACCGCATGGCGAGATATCTGCCGGAGAGGGTGCTTCGTCAGTTTGGGAGGGTTTAGACCATACCGAGACATCCCGTTGAGAGTGCACCTATTGAAGTTAATTTGGCGGAGATCACAAACAGCTTTCAGACTGCACTTGATTATGCGCTGACACCTCAGCAGTTGGGAGAGTGTGCAATTCATAATGTGGAGGCAGTAGATGGCTACATCGATTGGTTTTATCGCCATTCTCATCCACGCATAGTTCTTCTTGACATGTCGGTATAAGTGCCGAGGCCACCGGAGCGTGAGGTCCTTGATGCGCGAGCTGCTCAGGAGGATGGAGACCTTGCGTACTTACAGCTTAGCGGAAGGATGAGCCGCATCAGAGACCACCTCTATGTTGTGATGAGAAGTGGTCTGGTGCCTAAAGGGACCGAGGAATGGCATCATTTGGAGGATGCGTTGAAAGAGGTGCATGATGGGAAAGTTTACCGTCGTCAGGGAGCTACTGACGGTAGCAGGGGTGCCAGAGGTGACAGAGGTGGCGGTGGTATTGGTGTAGTTATTAGGAGTTGATTTTTATTATCTTATGTTTGAACATCTTGGATAATTTTTTGTGATGTAACATTTGGATAATTTTTAATGTTCAGTAATCTTGGATAATTTTTGATTATATTTGATTAATGTTATGTTTGAAAATTATCTTCGATAAGTTGAATTTACTGTTAGAACATATGGTAACCGACATGGTATGTCTGTTTAGAAGCAAGCTAATGCTCTAAAGCAGAGGCTCAGCCAAAACAGATGGCTTCTGCCTCTGTACTGATGCAGTCCGGATTATGGAATCCGGACAGGTTTAACACTTTCTGGATTCTATAATCTGGAACCATCGTTCACCACCCCCTTTTGTTGACTTTCAACGGGGTGATTTACACTTTTCGGATTATATAATCCGGAAGTTATCTACAATTTTTGGATTACATAATCCAAATCCATCTATTCATAACTGACATCATCATCCATGAGGGTGGATGAAGTGCCAAATTCCACGAATATATCCGGAATTAATATTCCGAAATGGCTTCGGATTATATAATCCGGATAAGTGGTATTTTGGGAAAAAAAATAGGGCGCGCGAGGAAATACATAAGGTGAGAAAAGTATATCAATATTTAAAGAGGACGCACTATTTTGTTTGAGTTGGACTTTTCCTTTTCAACTTTATCCTTTAATGGTGAGGCCTAGATTACCCTCTCTTGTTTAGGGGGTATTTACCCTTTCAAGATATCAACCAATCAAAATGTAATATATAAATGTAACATTAAATGTCAAATAAATGAGTCAATTTTTTTCTATAAAAAAATCAATTTTAATCTGTAACTTTTAATTTTTATTTAATTATATGTATGTATTTAATCTTAATTAATGTACACCATAGGGTTTGTAACACTTAAAATTTCACATCAAATTCAACCCATCATATACGTTTATAAATTTTGTTGTTCCATTCTAAAACCTAGAACACACAGAACGTGCCCTTCATTCCAAACATGAATCCAAAAACATCATCTTCATTCCAATTTCTTTTTCATTCTTCTTTCCATCTTGATTGTTTAATTATCTCGTTCAAGAATTGCCGCTGTTTCCAATTATCGTGAGAATCGTTGCCGTCCGTTTGATTCAAATTTGTCTATAAGAATGTAATATTGTTGGTTTCTTTGTAATTATACATGAAAGACAAGAGATGTATAATATTATATTCAAATTTTGTTTAAAGTGGATTTGTCAATGAGTACAAATTTATACAATATCAACCGATCAAAAATTCATATTTTCACAAATTTGTTAATTATACAAATTGAAATTCATATTTTCACACCAAATCTTAAACATTGAAAAAAGTAAGTATAATTTGTTATAATATGAAAATATAAAATATCTATACCTATAATTTTAATTAAAATCAAAATAATTTTAATAAAAATTTTATAAAAAAATACAGTTTATAATTTATACGCATTTTTGTAATAAAAAGAGTGGACGATAGATTGTCAAGAAAACATTTCATAAAATAGAGAGCATTACAAGAGCTAATATCAACATTGAAGGGCATTCCCCAACAAGTTTAAAGAGTAAATACTAGAGAGGTAGTCTAATAAATCATGATGTAAATTACAACGGCTTTTAAGGTGACGGCTCAATTAAGTCCTTCATCGGTGAAGCAGAAAAAATACACCTTAAGATTTAATTGATGGTCTAAATTTATAGAAATAAAAATGAAAATAGAAACACATCACACACAATTCAACCCTTTTTTCTATGATCATTCTTATGGCTTCATCATACACATTTCAACTATAATTGGTCTCAAGTTTGTTCACTTTGTCGCTCTAGATGAAAACCAGTAGATGAAAGGCAAAGGTGTTGAAGTCGGGAGCATCCTTAAAAAGAACCGCACACGATATGTGATTCCTAACATCAAAACTCAGTTGAGATTCACCCTTAAAACAAACTAACCTTAAACACAAACACAACACAATAAATTCAATTTCTCTATTTTATAATCCTTCTAACAGGTTCTCTTCAGGCCTTGTGCCACAAGGTAAGGTGTGGGAAGTAGAAAACCAACACATATGAGTAGGGTGGGAATAATGGGGAACTCAATTGCACCATAACATAATATGCCTACATGGTAGTGATAATTGGCACTAAAATAAATGTTAGAGAAGAATGAGTTGGAGTTATGCAGGATATTCTGTGAAAACGTTAGCACACTAGGGCAGAGGAGGTTGACAAACTCTCAATGGTCTTCAAATGTTTCTATATTTTCTTTTCTTTTTCAATAGTGAAGTGAGAATTTAAGTAATTGTTTGGCCTGAAAAGTTCTTGTTTATGTCAAATTTTGCTTGAAGTATTTGATCTTGGCGCCTCATTTCTGCTCAACAGTATCCAACTGTGAACTAGGGACCCTAGGTACTACATTTTAATAGCTCTGCAGTCCACAGTTCTATGCTTAAACAAAATCATAACTTTTTTTTTTGGTACAGAACAAAATCATAGGTAATGGCCTCTAAATATTCAGTTCAACTTCAGTTGAAAAGAAAAACGTTAATTTTAGGGTTAAATAGGTAAACATTAATTTTATTTAGTTTTCAACTTCAGATGGAAAAGACAAAAAAGTAAGATATCATAGGTCAACTTTGAGTATTGTAAAAGGATGAAATCATTCATGGAATCAAAGCAGAAAAATATAGTTTCTTTAAAGATAGCCGCATCAAGAAATGTCAGTTCAAATTTTATCAATACTACAGATGTTTAACCAAGATACAAAGTTTGACAACAGCCTGTACGAAGAAAGAAACGTTTAGTTCAAATTTTGCGGGCGTGATATTAAGTTCATATTTTGAAGGTAAAAAAAGGTGAGTTATTGACTGATAGAAGAACTTTCTTTCTACCCTTCCTCTTCTTGAACAGCCTTTTCTTAAGCTTCACTTAATCACTCCCTATCCTAGTGGTTCTTCCATACCCTTACAGTATCCCAGAGGGACTATTTGAATCACTAGCATCTACCCAATTCTAAGTCATACATCTTGCATTTCGCGGAGCAGTAGAATTTTGAAAGGGAACTACCTTGTATAATTACTGATTCCTTATAGCTTAACTGCCCAGTAACTCACGTTTCTCGATTCCTTTGATAAATCAAATTTTTGTTTACTTTTTGTCCATTCTTCTGTAATGGTCGTAACGTGATATTGCAAATGGCAAATCGTAAGTAAGAGCATAAAAAATGTTATCCCTAATGTCTTGAAAGTTGAATCTATCAACCATCTCCAACTTTAAGTTTAAACTGGAGGCTGAACAATTGAATTAAAACACTGAACAAGCTTCCCCAAATGGCTGGTTAAGACACAAAAGCTTGATTCTCATTCCATTATTTTTTGAATTTATTAGGCCTATAAGAAGTGAGTTTCTCGGTTCTCACAGGCATACTAAGTATTCAAGGAGCAGTTGATACAAACCTGTCATTAGTAATCTGAATAATCACTCCATTCATGAAACCACCATGGAACGGAAGTCTCCGTAAGCGCCATCCAAGTTGCAGCAGAACCACGAGCCTTGCTAGATTCATCTTTTGATTTGAAGTTAGGTCTATTCATGATGATTCCCTTAGTTTATGATTAGTAGTCTTTAAAATATAACTACAACTAATTTACATAAATTCCTTTGAGAAGTCAACTACTCGATTAATCTGTCCATGCTTTTGTGTCAAATATGTCATGCATCAAGATTCAAATCATAATTTAGCACATGAAAACACTGATGTACAACTTTCACTCGCCTACCATACAACTAGCAGCTCGTGGTCATGCATTGAATCAGAATTTCACATACAACTAACCAAAAAATGGATAACATAGATTAGTTATTAACAAGTTAAAACAAAAGCTCTACAAGTTTAAGGATAAGTTTACCTAAGCTTGTGCACCGAGGCAAAGCTTAGGATATCAAGGTTATACTCTCTGTATCTAGATCGGTTATTTCACACTGGCGACAACTTTAAAATTAAAACTACCCTTTGCATTTGCACTTATTCTTTGGATAGTTGGCCCTCTATTTGAGGTTGAAAATAACTTAAGGATAACAACATACTTGATTTTTTAAAACTAATTTATTTTGCAGTGGTCCAGTGCTTGATTTGATTAAAAAAAAACTATTTGGCTTCTAAAATATGAACATCATCTTCTTCACTTGTTTTCCGATGGATACACTGCACCTATGGACATTCTCAAACTCTTGAATGTATCATGACAATCTTCAAAAAAAAATTGTTTACGAATAAAAACACACACTATTTTCATCAGATTTGTCTTCAATAAAACTAACCGTCCTGTCAGATTCATTCAGAAATGGGGTTAATGTCATCGACGATACAACCACAAATTTTAATAAAAAGAACAACCCCAAATATTCTCACTCAGGTGGCCCTCAAACAGTAGTATTGGCTCAGTGTTGCATCAAACCAGTTTTCCACAAACAAAAATGCAATATACTTCCTTTTCTACAGCATCTATCATGAACACAATCAACTAATGCCAACCGTAAATCAGTGCTCTATCATTTGCTCAGGAAACCATAATCCTTCCACCAAAATAAATCAGCTCTTCCACCAAAGGATATAAGACGTGAGGAACACATCATAAAACTCACAATGCGTATAGGAGTTTTCAACTTCAGTTGGAAAAGAAAAAATGTTAAGGATATCATAGGTCAACCATTTGGCGATGAAATCTGATATAGCCAAAAAAGGAAAATATTAGTGCCAAATCTGTAACAACTTCAGCATGGTACAAGGATCAAATCAGAGCAGGAAAATATAGGTTCTTTGAAAATAGTGGTGATATGTTGGAGGATGTTAGAACTTCCTACCCTTTCTCCTCTTGAAGAACCTTTTCCTAAGTTCTTAATCACACCCTTTCCTAGTGGTACTTACTTACATACTTAATAAACCAAATCTTCCGGAAAAAAACATTTAGTCTATAAGTCCTTTTGTAATGGAACAATCAAAACATTAATACAATTAAAATAAAGACAAATACAGATTCCTTTGAGAAATCAAATATTTGTTTAATCTTTGTCCATGCTTCTGTGTTAAAGAGAAAAGACAACACATGACAAAAATGAAAACATAAGTTAGCATAGAACTACAAAAAACATGGATCTGGCTTATTGAAGTCATTTGAGAGTCCAAAAAAAGTCATAAACAAGCAAAAAGTGGTTGATGAGTTTTAAGTATAATATTTTCTTAACATGTGTACAAGATAAGGTTCACAGTTCAATCCACCAAACCCAGCAGTTGCATGTTAGAAAATCAATTGATGAACAACTACTCAAATTCAAAGGGCAAAAAAATCAATTGATGAAAAATGTTTGAGAGATCAACTACTCGTTTAATGGAAGTAAGTTAAGTTTTTATGAGCTTGGTGTTTGTGGCTTTTATTTTTTATGAAATAATTTGCTTGAGTACATGAAGTTGTAATGTCACATTGCCAATATGAATTGGTGAAATCTTAAGAGCATAAGAAATTATATCCCTAATGTCTTGAAAGTTGACTCTATGAACTATCTCCTACATTTAGTTTAAACTGGAGGTTGAACTATTGAATTGAAAAGCTGAACAAGTTTCCCCAAATGACTCATTAAGACAGTTCAAAAGCTCCTTTCTTATTCTCATTGCAGTATTTTTCAAAACTTATTAGACATTTTAGAAGTCAGTTCTCAGTTCTCACAGACATTTTTACTCTCCTATCATGTGGTCATTCATTGAATCAGAATTTAACATACAACTAACAAAAAAATGGATAACATGGATTTTGTCGAAGTCATGAACAAGTAAAAAAAAAGAAAGATCTAAAGTTAAAGGATAATTTTTCCAAGAGCATCAAGGTTCACAATTCAAACCATCAAACCCAACAGTTGCAAGGTAGAAGTGAATAGAAGAACTGCTACTTACATAGAACCTCGCTCGCAATGAATCACAACTTCACATATAGGAGAGGCCCTTGGACATAATAATAACTCTCTATGTGTTTTGAGCTCTTTACCGCAATTGATTTTCATGGTTTGCAAAACTCTTGCATTCTTTAGAATATATTTTGCCAATAGAAGCTCGCTTTCTTGGCCCAAGAATTTCAAAATTGAGCAAGTTTGAAGTTTTAATGACACACAACGAGGAACAAATATTGGGTCCACCCAATTTTCTTCGACACCTTCTATAATCTCATTGTAGGTTCCCTATTAATATAGAAAAATTAAATGAATCACAAAGGCATTCTAGGAAATAATAAATCAGATATGATCCCTATACCAAACAAACCTGACTGAGTTCAACATTTTGAAGGTTAGGGCAGTGATTGAGCATTTGTGCCAACAAATGCCAGTTAGAGTTAATAGAGTAAAGTGCAAGGGTTGTCAAATTGTGAAAGGTAGGAATCTCATCACAACCTCGATGCACCTAAACAAATAAACAACATGGAAAGATATACCGTGAAAAATAAGGTCAAAAATAAAATTGCAAATCAAGTAGCATCATGTTCATAATAAAATTCAAACCTTATTTATTTCTATGAACAAAAGCTTCACATTATGAAGTGCTTTCAGTGGAAAGTGGCAATAAGTGCCCCACAATTTTGCTTTCGTCAACTTGTTTAAGCTTAAGCTTTGTAGCTCTTGATAGGTAAGAGAGTCTTCAGAGTGGAACTCTAGAAAAGTAGCACGTAAATTCTCGAGATTCGGACATCCTGCTAGAAGCAATATTAAATCTTGATAATTTAAAAAGTTAGTTTCTTCAAAATGAAGGATCTTGAGGGAGGGGAGTGTAATGGAAGAAAAATCCTTCACAATGAACTTATAGAAATCTAGATGAACAAGGGTCTTGCAAGTGAGGATGCTAATAGGGAATTTGAAAGGATGATCATCGTGCATGTTAGTGGAAATTTCAAGGTGCTCAACTCCACGTTGCACCACATGATTAATCCATTTGATGAAATTTCGAAAGCCAAGACGGGAAAGATAATCATTATGATACCAAATATCCATAATGCAACTCTTGTAATTGATGTCACGTGCGAGCAGAACAGAGTAGACGAACTCATTAAAGCAACTAAGGGCTTCTCGGTGTTTCAAGTTCACATCCAATCTGAGAGTGGGCACAGAGCACCAGAGATGCGTCCATCTCTTCGAAAGGACACTAGTGGCAACCGCCTGTTTGGTTGGGAGAAAAGAGATGATATGACAGATGACACAGTCTGGTAAATCGTTGATCACATCAGGACGATCATCCCCAGTTGATGACATTTCTTCTAGCGTAAGAGAACTTGAATTTTAATTTCTACGTAACATACAACATACTAACATTAAACCACAAATGAAACTGATTATTGTTGAAGTATAATTCCAAACCAACGAAAGAGACAAGTACACAAAGCAAAATACATCATCCAATACTTCGTAAGAGCAAGTTAATTATACTGATTAGGTCAATTGACGATGTCGTATAAATATATGAAGCTTTGTCGTTTTTGTTTGAAGTTGATACAAATACTGATCACATGACATGTACTAATATAATTGAATCATAGGTATATATTCATTGAATAAACGAAACTATGTTATGAATCTATAAAGAGGTGGAAAAAGGAGACATACATACCTTGATTTGATTCGTACGAATACCAGCAAGAGGGGGTCGTATTTGTATTTATAAATAGGTTGTAGCTTTCCTACTTGGGCTTGGCCCATTGACAATCAACAGCTGTCAAGTACAAAAGTATCAAGAAAATCTATACTATATCTTTAGGCATTTTCTATGGTACACTCGAAAATTTTGAGTGTACGGATACACCCGTGTATTTAAATGAATAGTTTAATGATTTATTTTCTTTAAAAAAAAAAATATTTTCTATCATTTATAATTATAATAGTTATATTTTATTTTTCAAAAGTGTCGGCAAAGCAAAATTCAAATTTTTTTAATTTTTATTACTCATAATAGTAAATATTGATTATTTTTTTAATAAAATGTTAAAAACTTTAGGATAATCCTTATAAAAAATGAAATGATGTTTTTTCTTATGGGATAATATTTTCTAAAATATAAAAGTCGATAAATATCACTTTATTACATAAATTTTTTGGTTAACTTATAGATTTATGAAACAAGTGTACCGGTACACCTTAATTTAAGGGTGTACCGTAGAAACTCCTCTATCTTTATTATACTAGTGAAAAGACGTTTAATTTAATGGTGTATTTTATTAAATTTTGATTTTAATTAAAACTAAAAACATAAATGTTTATTGTTTTTAAGTTATAAAAAATCAATTTAATCATAGTTATCTATTTTAATGACACCAACAATATAACAAAAAAATCTATTTTTTTTAACGACACCAACAACAATCTTTATTATAGAAAAATTTGTTTAAATGTATAATTGGTATAACAAAAAAGTAAATATAAGTATAGTGAGTGATCTAATTTGTTACACTTTTTAAATGATAAAGCGGAAAAAAAATGGACATATATATACTTATATAGTGTTTGTTACACTTTTATTTTAATATTTGAATTTACGCTTTTGTCAAAAAAATAATTGAATTTACTCTTATCTATTTGTTACATGTGTTATTTGTATTGAAAGTTAAGGGTATTTTTGGAAATAGAAAAAGTCAGCCCAAAAGAGCTGAAATCGTTTGTTTTCTTTATATATAGTATAAATTATACCCTTAAACAACAACTTTTTATATTAAAAAGATTGTTGTTGGTGTCATTAAAAAAATAAAAATTTAGATTATATATTTTTGTTATATTGTTGGTTACATTGAAATATATAATCATGATTAGTTTGATTTGTTATAATTTGAAAGCAAAAAACAATTATAATTCTACATTTAATCAAAATTAAAATTTCATAAAAAAAAACACCGTTCATAGTTTTCAAACGTTAGAACAATAAAAAGAGCGGAAAGACGGAAACGTAAGTGTCCGTCTTTTCGCTAGTAGATATAAAGAAAATAGCCCTTTTGGGGTGATTTTAGGTTGATTTTTTTGTTATTTCAATTATACCCTTAAACAAATTTTCGTATATTGTTGGTGTTATTAAAAAAAAAATCGTATATTTTTTTTCTTCAAAATTACCCTTTGTTCAACAAATACGATCTGAACAATATTTAAGATCATATATAAGCTGAAACGTTATATTCTCATAATTGAAGGACATCACAACAGATTGATATCAAAGGTCTTTGTTGACTATCATACAATGTCCACATAAACTGCAAAGCAACTACAGGGATTGTATGAATGGGCAGCAGTAACTATGATATCATAAACCACTCAAAACTAAAAAAAATTAAGAATGGATGATAAGTGAACAACATATGAAAATGTTGAAGGATGAAAGGCTATTTATAACCATAAAATGTCCCAAGACTATAAACCGTTCAAAGGAAACTTGTTTACCATTTTAAACTCATTTAACACACCACAAATTGTCCATAGTCTGGGATAGTTTGTATTATATATGTCAAACTCCTCTCTAACATTTAGGTTTGTATAATCCAAAATGTCTCATATTGTGTTTAACCTTCATCTTTGGAGGTTTTTCATGGTGAATAACACAAAAAAAAAAAAAGTAAAAGATGTAATTTAACAATGTAAAACAACATAATAAGAGAAGTAATGATGAAAGGGAAGGTGGTCTAAGAGGATTTTTTGAGCTTGATCATGTTGTCTTCTCAACTAACATATTTCAATTGTTAAGGGAACGAGATCAAACTCAAAACAACCTTTTGGTGTTCAGACCCGTTAGATAATTTTCATAGTTCTTTGTTGGGTTTTACAGCAAATGAACCAAACACGTTTATTTATAAAAATTTATGTGTATCGTGGACCATAGAAACTGTTTGTGCAATGTGAACCACAAAAATAAATCATGTTTTGAACTAGTTCAGATTATATAATATAAATTCCTCTCACCCTATAAATAACGAATTTAAGACGGTCATGAAACCATTAGTTACTCATTAAACGCGCTTTGTCTTTGGTATTGACTGACATACATCGTTTTACCACATTTGTTTGACCGTAATTAATGGTTTGTTACACTCTATGTACTATCCTTCACAAATTCCACCCTATAAATACCCATTTGTCTTTCATAATTTCTCATTTCATCATCTCACATTCTCTCCTTCTCTTTTCTTCTACAATGTGCTTCCACCATTGGCCTTTCACACATAAATGTTACTCTAGTGTTTTAGTGGTTGTATGAATGGAAAAAAGACATCGTGCCACTATGCAAATTTGCACCATTTATATGGGTGTAAGGTTGAGCTACTTGGGTGTAAAGTTGATCATCAAAGTCTCATTTCCCTATAAAGGAAACAAACATTACCCTAGCCTCATTCTCCCTCCATTTTTTTTCTCCTTCCCCTCCATCTTCTTGCACCACAGGTTTAGCACTAGGTATTTAATAATTTTGTGTAATAAACTTCAATCTTAATGTAAATGCACTAAGAAAGATATGATCTATTAATAAAATGAGAGTTTCATACATTTTTTTGTCTCTTTATATTTTTGTCACTTTTAATTTTTGGTTATTTTCAATTATGTGTTTTTAATATTATATGATGTCTTGCAGTTCTGGGAATATAAGATTTCAGCTTATAAAATCTGAAATATGATTCGGATTATATTTGTCAAGCAAAGGGTAATTTTAAAGAGAAAAAAATAGGGCGTATGAGTAACACATATGATAGAAAAATTAATAGTTAACATGTAAATGCAATGATTTAGAGAGAATGGATAAAGTGTACAAAACTAGAAAATTTGTTTAGGAAAGTAATAAATTTTCTTCTTTGAAAAACAAAAATAAAAATGTGTATTTGTCGGTTTTTTCTAGATTACCCTCTCTTGTTTAGAGGGTATCTACCCTCTCAGGATATCAACCAATCAAATGTAATATACATTGACAACATTAAATGTCAAATAAATGAGTCAATTTTTTCTATAAAAAAAAATCAATTTTAATCATAAGGTAACTTTTAATACTTTTAATTTTTATTTAATTATAGAGAAGATTACATTAGAGGTCATTTATCTTATTTATTTGTAACACTTTGATCCTTTATCTTTATTTTTTTTCGTTTAGGTCTTTTATCTCTCATAAAAGCACACATACATCCTTTTTCTCTTTTTTTTTATTAAAAAAATACATAATTTTATTTTTAAAATATATTTTTATTAAAAATAAAAAAAAATCCATAAATATCATGAAGATGTTCATCATCTTCATCTTATTCCTTTGAATCTTCATCATCTTCATTGAATCAAAAAAAATTCTACACAAATATATCTCCAAATATCATGAATTAATATCATGTTCACCCCAAATCTTCTTTTAAACACAAAAATCAAAACCCTATAGAGAAAGAGATTTAGTTTCATCAAAAAAAAGATTTAGTTATATAAATTGTCACACCGTATATTATTATAATTATTATTATTATTTTCTAACACAATATTCAAACCCGGCATAAAAATAACCCCAAAATTGAGAGCAGCTTTGCACATTAATTTTGTTGTTTCCAGAACAATCTTAACTTTCGTAAAGCCTAACCCTTTTGCCACTGACTAAGCCTCCATCATCCGCCTTGCAATATTTGTGAAATTAAGGTTTTGATTTTTGTGTTTAAAAGAAGATTTGAGGTGAATATAACATTAATTCACGATATTTGGAGATATATTTTAGTAGAATTTTTGTTGATTTAAAGAAGATGAT
>Ga0315915_1000184_pt1 | contig 53440 bp, 28 predicted proteins | sample MpolbnodulesMG_FD_207738 | JGI IMG/M metagenome (GOLD analysis project Ga0315915, IMG submission 207738) | Medicago polymorpha root nodule microbial communities from Los Angeles, California, United States - branched nodules | ecosystem: Host-associated > Plants > Roots > Nodule | place: USA... | reverse complement strand
AACCTGTATAATTGATTGTGTTCTTTCTTCTTCTGTTCTTTACATTATCCGCTGCACATAGACTCTGAACTCACTCAGACTCTGAACTGCTTCAGACTCTGAACCTGAGGACAGTTATCTAGAACGTAAAAGAAGAAGTTTCCAAAAACACAATTCAACCCCCCCTTCTTGTGGTTTTTCTCACCTTCATACTTCTGTATGATAATATGTTTTTGCTTATATATAAGGGTGAGTAAAAATCTCACATTGGATGGAAAAAAAAGATGTTGAACAACAATTTATTTAGAGAGGTTTTAAAGTTTTGAGTGAATATATGACGTCCAAATCACTCTTGTGGTTGCCCCTAGTCTATTTGATGATCTCCATTGATTAGGCTATTGCCAAAATGAAATAATGAAAGATTTGATAAAAAAAAAAAAGTGACTGATTCATTGTATCAAAAGTCTTTTGACAATGGTGGTGCGACAACATATATCTCGTTGATGCATGTGAGCCAACGACAATGCAATTTTATATGAATGAGAAAACTAATGTTTGCAGGGAAAACATATGGACGAGGAGAGCCATATATACACAGTGCCTTAGGATTTTGTATGGAGATCTGGTATTTAAATCACTTATGTGGCTCTTAGTATAATAAGATGATTTCTCAATGTTTAAGTTTTCCTTATGATCCAGCAGTTTTAGAGTCTCCTCACTCATTTCACGAAACAATCAATTTTTGAATTAAAGAAAATATATTCATAATGTTTTTAGAAGCAAAAAATAAATATATATTCATAATTATTGACAAACAAGAACAGATAAATATATTGGGGGATGATATCTAAAATATTTTTACAATTTTTACATACGATGCTTGTAATGTACAACTCAAAAGATTAACAAATGCTGAATTTATGAGGAGGATCGTCGAGCAAGGTCTGCTCACTACAAGATTGCTAGTGAGAAGAAGGGTAAGAATCAGGATCGTGTTAAGCCTTATGGGGTTTCAGCTAATAAAGGGAAGCAAAAGTTCCAACAAAAAGGTGCGGGTGAGAAGGAAACAAGTGGGGGATGCACTCATGCTCCTCTGATATGTTTTACATGTGATAGTGTAGGTCATCACGACGTTGAGTGCAAGAGTACATGGTTGAAATGCTTCAAATGTGGAAGACATGGTTACCGTGGTGCGAAGTGTAAGAATATTGTTACTTGCTTCAACCGTAAGAATGACTAGTCTATGATTTTCTTTGAGTTTGATTAAGTCATATTGGTTCACACCAATTTGATAGCATGACGATCTAATTCAGTAGCTCAGGTCAGTTATCCCATGGTTCCCTGCTAAAAAATTTCGACCGGTTAGTCTGAACTCGTTTTTAAAACATCGATAGGTGAGTACTCTATCCACTTTTCTACTTACATTTGGAATTTTGGATATGTTTATTGTAACATGGGAATGGATCCTCTCATAATCTCATGTGTATCAACATTGATTAGTAATAAATTAACCTCAAGGATATAATTAATTTTTAATTTATAGAACTATATTTTTTTATTGATTTGAACTAATAAAAAACAAGTGCATTCGTAATGGACAAAGTAATTCTAAAAAATCAGAACCTTCCATTAAGATTTTTATTGATCAAAATGTTATCCTAAATAATGCTATGAGAATGGAAAATTTTGGTTTGCATTTCACATTTTGTTTAAATTTCTTGCTCGAAAGTATCTTTCTGAAAAATTAACTTCACATTAGCATCTCAACCCATATGTCAGCAAAGACATTTTTGAAAAAACTAAACATTTACTATTTCAAAGAAGCTTAAGCTTAATATAAAAAACTTGGAACCTGTTGACGAAAGGCTAGTTTTATATGATTATGTAATCAATGAAAGTGTAGGTTCAATATAGAAGAAAACCCTCACAGACGGTAGTTAACTACCGTTTAAAGCAAGAGTTTTTTCTCCTATGTTTCTGTATAAGCACGTCTGAAATGGAAATTAACCACCATATATAAATGAACGATAGTTAATTGTCGTTATGGGTATTTTTGTCAGTTTGAGGAGCCTAAGAGCAAACTATGTGTGCCTAAAAGCAATTATCTTATAACAATGCAATCCAAGGCTCTTCTCATCATGGGCCTTTTAACCAGCACTAAATTATGGACGACACTTTGATTTACTTGCAACATAAAATATTTGCTCTTTTCACCCCCGCAATTGCTCAAACCATTCAATCGTAACAATCGAACGATAATTTTTGTGTTTAAAGGTGCTTCATTAGATAACTACCCAACGTTGTTTTTAGGATTTGTGAGCAATTAGGAGTCAAAAAAGAAACCTTCGCAACATAAAGGTGTTTAAAACCCATTACAAAAATATGACAATATATTTTTTTTTACATCATCAAATTGATCATAATTAACATCATGGACCAATCCATAATTTTAGTCGGTGGGGGAAAGATTATATATGAAGACAAATATTTTATAAAAACACATCAATCCATAAGCAATCAAATAATGACGACTCTATTATTGAACAATAAAATTAGCTATTACAAAAGTTATGCTATTGTATATAAAAAAATTGAAGACAACTTCTTTTTGAGGAAAATTGCAGATAACTTAAAATCAATAAATTATAGGCCAAATACATGTTTGGTCCTTTTAGTTTGCAGAATTCTCAAGTTAGTCCTTGAAGTTTCAAAAGTTTTAAATACATCATTTTAATTTGATAGAATTCTCAAGGTACTCCTTTAAGTTTCAAAAGTTTCAAATAGGTCCTTTTAGTTGATAAACTATTTCACCGTCACCCCTACTGTCAGATAATAATTAACTGATGTTGATGTAGCTGTTAAGTTGTTGACTTGGATCAAAACGCTGCATTTTAAAAGCTCCAGGGTGTCAAAATATTACGTTTAATAGTCACACATGATCATTCTAGAATTATAAATGTCGTTTAATAGTGCTAGAAAGACATTTGTTATTGTAAATAGTTGTCTTTCAAGCACTATAAATGATCATTTGTGACCATTAAATGTAGTGTTTCGACACTCTGGAGCTTTTAAAAGGCAACGTTTTGATCCAAGTCAACAACTTAACGGCTATATCAACATCAGTTAAACGGAGACTGACAAACTAAAAGGACTTATTTGAAACTTTTGAAACTTAAAGGACTAACTTGGAAATTCTGTCAAACTAAAAGGACCTAATTGAAACTTTCGAAACTTAAAGGACTAACTTGAGAATTATGTCAAACTAAAAGGACCAAAAGTGGTATTTGACCTAAACTATAATTGTTCTACATATCTATATTTTTTTAGTGTGAATGAGGTTTCCTCTATGCGCAACTGCATATATTCATATCTCGAGTCAGATAGAACAACAATGTGTGGCAAAACTCTACCTCAAAGATTCAACATTATTGCATTTGAAAGTGCTAAAAGATTTTTATGCTATGAAAATATATTTCTCTATGGACAGACAATCATTCAAAATTAATCTCTTATGTATATGATTTCGCTTGACAAGGTCTATACTTTTAATGTCTCTAATTATAAGATTCTTTTGAAACGTTCATTTGTCTTTAAATATAAGATTATTTACAAACTTTTAGATATATTATTAATGTGTTTTTAAATACATCTCTTATTAATAGTATAAATTTGTTATAAATATATAAAAGAAAAATCAATATTGAATACTTCTATACACAATGGATAATTTAATAAGAGTCGCACAAAAAAATATGTACATTAATTACACTACTAATTTTGATTAATATATGCAAAATGCTATAAAAGATATTGAGAGTGGAGAAAACTTCTTTCATGTAATGAGTTTCTATTTAGTGGACCAATACACAATATTAAGTGGGCAAATAGACGTTTGAAGAATGCTATTCATATTTCACTCAATGATAGAAAACACTAGTAATTTATTATTATAACCTCAACATCAGTTAACTGTCGATGAATTTTAACCGACGACAGTTAACTGTCGATGGACATCTACGTTTTTTTTCTGATGTGTTTCAGCTTTGTTTCAAGTGTGAACAACAATTTTCTAGACGTTTGTCCCAAAACAAAACAAAAAAAGAAAAAGCTAGCGAGTGTTCTTAGAATATTGTTTAAGTGTCCTAAAACAAAACAAAACAAAAAAAGAAAATAATAGCGAGTGTTCTTAGAGTATTGTTTAAACATCTAAAAAGTAATAACTTTTATATTAGAAATTGTATAGTTATGCCTTTTACATATTTTGACTTATATTTTTAAGACAAATTTTCTATTTAAACAATGTCGAAGAAAAAAAAAATAGACACAAAGTAAAATATCTCATACTAATCAACACAAAATTCAATAATAGTTGAATTGCTTCTCCAAGTACACACCACCTTAAATTCATCCCAGATTACATTAACAAATTTATGTCCATAGATGGTAATGTCTAACTCAAATAGTAATATCATTGTTAGACTACTTTATTTAAGTTCAAATCAAAAAAATTATAGATATGTAGGTGAATTTTAAATTATATTTGCCACTTCCTTTAAGAGAAGAGGAACGCTAGAGTCAACCACTTATACACTCTCTTTTGTGCAGTCTTTTAGAGTGATTGCCGCTAACACTCCTCTTAAGAGAATAAGAAAACAAAAATATTAACCAATTTTTAAAAAATAGAAAAATACAATTGATTGTTGCTCGTCAAAATTGTTAACTAGGAGGAGGTGAGGGTGGTCATTTGACTCATTGATCTTGTCAACACCAATTACAAAACTAAGTCAAGTCAATCAATGCAAACATACCTAAATTTTTTATTTTTTTATGCAGGAAAAACATATATACATGTACCCTTCTCATAAGCTGACGTATTTGTCAAAAATATTGGCATGAAACACACACAAAATGGCATTTTGGTCAATAAGCTCTCAATGATATTTTCTCTTGAGGAGGCATTTTCTTTCCTTTGCGCGTTCCATCCCGTTTATATTACGTGTTTGGAGTGAATGGATATGCATATGCCAAAGACACACATGACATTCTTTTCTAATTGAGAATGATGAATAGTTTGGTCTAAAAAAAAGTTAATTATTAAAATTGACCTTTAATATATACGATATATGAAAAATGATCTTGTAAAATAAAAGATACATATTTTAACCCTATAATTTGCGATTTTTATAATTTTTGACTTGTAATATAGTTGAAATCTAAAAAAGCTATTTAGAGATTAAATCTTTTCATTATTTTTTTTCAAACATGTTTAGGACATAAAAATATGACTTTACATAAAAAAAGTAGAATTTTTCAACTAAGGACGAATTAACTATGAAATTTTAAAGCGCCAAAAACTCAAAAAACAAAACAACAAAAACTCAACCTAGAAATCGAAGTTTGAGTTGATTGTTTGCATAGACATCTATAGAAATACATAAAAAGGATCTGCAAAGTTTCGTAGCATTTCAAAGACGTTTCGATTTATTTTAATTTTTCAACCAAAACGGGCGAAATTACAATTTTGTTCCGAATAAGCGTATATTATCGGGTCAAATTCCGTTCTCTACTTTTGTAGACATGGTTAGAACGTCATAATAATCTTCACCATGAAATTTTGTAGTTTTTAAACGAGATACAAATTAATTATGAATTGTTTAAGAAATTCATAATTATGGGGAATAAAAACTCATAATAAATTTGTCCCTATTCAGAAAAATCTAATTTTTTTGTGTAAAGCCATTTTTTAACCTTCTAAAGATGCCTTGAAAAAATCATGAAAAAATTCAATATCTAGATCACTTTTTTGGACCACGCGTATATTATAGGGTCAAAAATAAAAAGAATATCAAATTATAGGGTTAGAATATGTATTTTTTTTAATTTTACACGATCATTTTTCAGACATCGCATATTTTACAGGATCAATTTAAATAATCAACCCGGAAAAAAAATAGTAGTTAGCTGATAAACCATCTTATAGTGGATGAATTTAGAATAATTATCTTATATGTTAATTTATAGTGGATAAGGTAACTGACTTAATTTATATAGTTTGGTAAAATTAGCGGTTGAATTAAATTATAAATATAAAATACCATAAAAAATATGTTTAATCAATATTAGCATTCATACGGGCACTTTGTGCGCGTCTATCATCTCTTTTTATTGCACTAATGCGTATAAATTTCGAACAATAATTTTGATGAAATTTTGCACTTTCATATCATAACAAACTATACTTATTTTTTTGAATGACACCAAAAATATAGTAAATATAATATAAATTCTTATCTTTTGGAATGACATCAACAATATATAACATTCATATAAGCAAATTTGTTTAAGGGTATGATTGAAAGTGAAAAAGTCGTTCCAAAACAATGTATTTTCTTTATATAGAGTATAATTTTAAGCTCATAGATAGCTGCCACCTGCTAGCCAGATGGGCAGAGTTAACACAAGGAGGGTACACTTCAGTAAGGGGCCTAGAACCTTGGCCCGTCGTAAATTCGGATCCTCCAAGGCCATACCTAAGGTGGATCCTAAGTCACGTGGCATTTGATAAGGTCCCCTCTATAAACATGTGGGGTTGTTAACGAAGTCAAAGGAAGGTTAACGACAAGCACGAAGATTGTTATGACAACTCCAGTCCATGACTCGTTGGCAGCCCACGTCAGAAGGGACATTCCGCTTTCCACTAGGTCAAGTCTGCTATAAATAGATGAACCAAATTCATTTCAAGTATCACGTTCACAAATCAGAAAACACTCAGAACCTTGGTAAATAAATCGTCGGCGGGGGTAGATACTATTGTTCTCTCAGCAAAAACAAGTTTAATATTCTTAAAAGAAAATGAGTGAAAGAAATCTAACTTTTCTTAAAATAGTTAACTGGCAACTTTTATTATAACCGAGTATTAACTTAATAATTTTTTAGAATAGAATCAACTATCATTAAGAATTTGAAGAATTTGAAAGCCAATCAAGTACCAACACTGACAAATTTGAACTTGATACTTATTTAGATGAGTTACAAATGCCTCAATCAATGGAATTTGATATCTTGGCTTATTGGAAGGAAAGAAGTCGTAGAAATCCTAATCTTGCAAGGATGGCTTGCGATATATCGAGTATTCTAATAAAAACTACGACATAAGAAACTGCTTAAGTTCAATGAAGGATGAATCAGTTCAGGCTCTCTTGTGCACACGTAGTTAGTTACATGGTTTTGAAGGTATGTATTTTAACGTTCTATCATTTTTAAAATGGTTTTATAGTTTATATATTTATTTTTAACAACCAAATTTCTTATTTTGTAGAATTAGATGATGACAAAAATGTTGATCAAGAGGATGAAACTCATGGAAGTGTGCAAACATCCAATAGTTCCAATTACTAGGTTGGTGGGAACAATTCTTTTCTAAAATTTACTTACCTCTCGACCAAACTTTGGACTACAGTGCCTCCTTTCCATAGAAACCTGAGGGTTAACACACAAAAAAAAGATTTTGATATGTTTGGGCATGAGAATTAGGTAGATAGCCCTTATAAGTCAGTTCGGCCTATTTCACCACTAGTGAAAACTTCTCGATTTTGGACGTGGTCTTGCACACCAATGAGGATTGATGGTGATATATTCGCCCTGACGACGTGTTCTGGTTGTTGATCGACAATGGCAATGGAACTGTTTGGTTTGACCCCTATAGATGACATCAATGATCCAGTATTGTTGAATGTCTAAGTATGATTGTTAACCCACAAAGGGAATGATATACTTACAAACACTCTAACGATTAAGTTTGAGCAAGTGTATAAGATCATACGCTTTAGAGAATGTGTACTTCTCCTATAAAAAAAATTGTCATTTGCCATGTGGATGAAACATGATTCTTAATATAAATAAAAAAAGAAAAGGCAAAATACAAAAAACAATATCGAAAAGACAACTTTTGTCTAGTCTTTTATTGGACCTTTTCACCTCGTATATTCCAATTGAAATATTTTAAAGTATCTTGTTCACAAGACCAATCCTTCTTACGGTCAAAAACAAAACAAAAAAAACCGTCCCTTCTTTCTTTTATAAAATCAATTAATTAATTAATTAAATTTTCCAAATTTCCCTAATATAAATCCCCAATTTGATTCTCTCCCCCATAACATAATACAACTTTCCACTTCGCCGTAATGGGTCCCGAAGCTAACGGCACGGAACCCGAGAATCCAACACAAACAGTTCAAATTCAACCCATAAATAATCCACTTCATTTCGTTTTACCCGAAAATCACGCTAACGGCCACGAAACCGTTACAAACAACGAAATTAGTTATGAAGGAGGTGTAGATAGCAAAAACGAAGGGTTTATTCATCACCCTCATTCCCTTCTCCCAACGCCAGTTCCACCGGAGATTTATCAAACCAACAAAAACAACGAAAGCTTCTCCGTCGCCGGAGGAACCATGCCGGATTTCGGCACGTTCATCCGTCAAAGGAGTAATGATTTATCAGCAGCGATTGCGAAACGAGTTTCTTCGTTTCGACAATCGGTTGAAGAGGAGAACGAGATGGAGGAGAATGATTGGAAACGTGAAGTTACAGAGTTCAATCTTTCAGGTCTCAGAGTCGTGGTGAAAACGAAACCTGAAGAAGAAGATGAAAAGATGAAAGGAAGAATCACGTTCTTCTCCAGGTCAAGTTGCAGAGATTGTTCAGCAGTGAGAAAATTCTTCAAAGAAAAAAAGCTAAAATTCGTTGAAATCAACGTCGATGTGTTTCGTGAACGAGAGAAAGAGCTACGTGATCGAACAGGAACGGTTTCGGTGCCGATGATTTTCTTCAACGAGAAGCTTATAGGAGGATTAGTAGCGTTGAATTCACTTCGAAACAGCGGCGAATTTGAACGGAGGTTGACGGAGATGGTGGTGGAGGAAGTTGCCGGCAACGATGCGCCGGTGCCGCCGGTGTACGGCTATGATTTTGTTGAAGATGATCGGACGGATGAGATGACTGGAGTTGTTAGGGTTTTAAGGGGGAGATTGTTGGTTCAAGATCGGATAAGGAGAATGAAAATTGTTAAGAATTGTTTTGAAGGGAATGAGTTTGTTGAGGTTGTTGTTCAACACTTCAAGTGCGCGCGTAATGAGGTACGTTTCCGTATACCGTATAATTTACGTATTTCTGTATTTTTTTACTTGTATTTGTGTTTATTGTAGTCGTATTTTCACCGTATACTTGTATTTGTTTTGAATTTATTGAATGCTTTGTTTGACTCAATTTATTGAATGTTTGAAAAGTCAAATACTCTGAATTGAGACAAAAACACTACTAAACCTCAATACTCCATTTAGCTAAACCAGTATTTAGGCATGTTTGGAGAAACAATATTTTTCAGCTTATAGGATAAGCCCTTATCACAATAAGTGCTTATAAATATAAGCAAGCTACTTCCATAGAAAATATAAAACTAATTTAAATTATTTTTGTATAAGTTATAAGCTATTCTCATAAATTGTTTTCATAACTTCTTCCAAACAGTCTTACAAAATTTATGCTAATAAATAAGCTTACATAAATCAATTCAAATATTTCCTTTAAAAAAATGTATATACTCATTTACTTAAGGGTTAATTAACTTTTTAGTCTCTATAAATATTCTTAGTTTTGTTTTTAGTCTCTACAAAATAAAATCACACTTTTTAGTCCCTGTGACATTTTCCTTAAGCATTTTAGGGATAAAAATGTTGATGAAATTTTTTTACAAGGACTAAAAATACTGATGAAATTTTTTTATAGGGACTAAAAATACTAATGCAAAATTTTATAAGGACTAAAAAATGTGACTTTATTTTGTAGAGATTAAAAACAAAATTCTGAATATTTATAAGGACCATTTACTTAATTAACCCTTAAATAGTTTATTTATTTCACCACTACATCATTTATTACAACCTTTAGTTGGATTTTATTCATATGCTTTAACAGAGTAAAAATTACTGCTAACTTAAAAATCGTACAATGTTGGATTATCGTTGCTTGACAGTGAAACATGTTTTACACTGACGGTGTATCAAAGTCAATTTCTATTATTACTGGTCATCCAAAATTACTTAACGAGACATAGAAATATTAATGGCTTATAGTTGATGAGAAGGAGCGATTGAGTAAAGCAATTTTCTTGAATTTTTTATTGATGAAGTATGTGAGAAAGAAAGAATGAAAATGTTTTTGCGTGGAGAAGCTTTTGGATGTGGCAAAGAAACATGAACTGTAATAATGACAACACGCATGACATAATAATGTACTAACTCGTTTATTGAAAAGTTAAGATTTGTGTTTCGAAATGATGAGGGGCTCTATGTATAAGTACAAGTACTTGAACTTGAATGGGATTGTGTCTGGTCTGGCAAGTACAAAACAGCTCCACGACAAATCACAATGTTTATTTATGAAAAAGGAAGAGGTTGGGAGGGGACATGATCATGGATTACGAGGGAGATTTCATATTATAATAAATTCAAATTTTATATTTTATATATGAAATTAAGAACATTCTTTTTGATGGAGTAAATTTTACTATCAAAGGATTGTATGAACACATTATTTTTAAATAACATATTTTTATTTTATTAATAACTTCAATTTGATCAAGTTATATTTTGTCACAAATTCGAAATTGGTCGAATTGTAAGGTTGTCATTAAATTGATACCATATGCGTGGAACAATCTCATTTTCATATTTTGAACTTTTCTATGTTATGAATAGTCTTTAATTTTTAAAAAAATTAGTTCGTTTACCCCCACAACTTGTTGATACGTGAGGGGTTGTTTTATTATACAAATACAAATGAAAAACCTTTTTTTAATTCTTCAACCCCCACAACTAATTGGTGATACGTGAGGGGTTGTTTTATTATAAAAATATTAATGAATAATAACAATATTATTATTATATTCATTTTTAATTCTTTTACAGCCACAACTTTGGTGATACTTGAGGGGTTGTTTTACGATAAAAACAAATTTTATATGTATAAAAAAAAAAGAATTAGTTTTTTTTATTGAGTAGAGTAACAAAACAATATTGAAGGTGGCATGAATCTTTACACTAATCTTGCTTAGACAATTTGCAAAATTTAATAAGCACACCATATTTAATCCCACAAATATGATTTGCGAATTAGTTTTTTAGTAGTTGAAGAAAGAAACACATTAGATAAATCTAAGTCGATAAAAAACATTAAATTGATGTAGTAGATGGATAACTGAATAAAAAGCATGTCAACAAGTTAATGTTGAATAAGTTGGTAGTATGTGTCCCCGTGAACTTAACTCAATTGGTAGGGACAAATGCATATTATATGCAGGGGCTGGGGTTCGAACCCCGGACACCCTACTTCTCCACATTTAAAAAATGTGTGAGCTCCAACCATTAAGCTACTTGACCAAAAAAAAAGTTGATAGTATGTAATATGCATAGTAATAATAATAACAATAAAATTTTTTAAAAAATAAAAATAATAACAATAATAAAGAAATGTTAATAAGTGTCTAAATACATTGTTTAAAGAAGTCTACAAAATAAACCTTATCTTAATATTCTAAATCAAGTAAAAGGAAAAAGTACACAATTTTAAATGAAAAGGTATGGAGTACTTTTGATTTTTTAAACAATATCCTAATATCATTTTCACTTGAAAAAAATTAAATATCACTTATGAGTATTTTTTTAATAATAATAATTATTACTAGTTTTTTTCCTAAAAAAGTAATTATTAGTTTTTAATTTGTCACAATCCTTTTTTAAAGTAATTTGTCACCATCTTGTCATGCTTGGCTCGTTCGGCACGGCATTTCCACGGTCAGACTCACACACTTAGGTTGCGTCTGTAGATAAAATTCTTGGTGTACATTTTTCATTAGTAAAAATATATGATTATATGATTTATTCTACCCCTCTTTCATACAGGAAAGTAGTTGTGCATCTAAGTGTAAATAAGACATATGACTATTTAATTCTCCATATCCTTGTATTTTCGAATTTAAGACGGTAATGACGTCAAAATCATTAGTTGTATCTGCATTTGATTAAAACTAATCTTTCAATTTAAATAAAATAAACATTGCATTATGACGGGAAAACAAAAATACATTGTATAAAGACGGAAAATCAAAATAAATAGAGTCATGCTAAGACAACGAAATCACAAAAACAAATTTTAGAAAATTGAAAATATGTGGTAATCAATTATTTAACTAAAAGAGAAAGAAAAACAATTTCGAGAGATGATTTCGGATCAAATCTATTATCTAATCTATTGTGGAAATTGTGAGAATTCTGAAAATTGGAAATCAGCTATTTCAACCTGAAGGCCAGATCTGTTGTCTACAAATATGATAATGCACAAATTTATTTTTATCATTAATTAATATGTTTTTCCCTTTGAATCAAATGTGAATATGTGATTAGAAGTGATTTATTGATATAATGATAGGTGCAGTGCAGTGTACTAATGTTCCACTAAAATAATTATTTGCATTTGTGAACAATTTCTTAGGCTGTTGAAATCGGAAAAGAGTTATCCAGGAAGCACTTCATCCATCATGTTTTTGGGTAAGAAAGGAGCTTTTGAGCTTAATGAAAGTGTCACAACATTTTTGGTAGTTTCCTTATTGGCAACTTTTTTCTGTAGGGAAAATGATTTTGAAGATGGTAATCACTTGTATCGTTTCCTTGAGCATGAACCCTTTATCCACAAATGCTTTAATTTTAGTGGTGCCGTAAATGACAATGAACCAAAGACAGCAGCCTTAATTTGTGACAGGCTTACTAAGATTATGTCTGCCATTCTTGAGTCTTATGCTTCTGATGATAGAAAACATGTTGATTATGCTGCCATTAGCCCAAGCGAAGAATTTCGTAGGTATGACAATGCTCAATTTGTTCTTACATTTAATTCTTTCTATTGTGGCATAATTTGAATAGAAATGTATAGAACCAGTGTGGATCATAAATAGTATTGGGTCAGTTACATAGATGCCTAATGTGTAAAGCTATGTGATAGCTCTCTTATCCTTTCAGTTATGTTAGTTAGCGATTGATTGTAAGCGTTAGTGGTTACCTTGATAGAATTTGGTATATAAAGCCCGGTCTGGATAAACAGTTTAATTCGCAATGTATAGCATAAGAGCTTATCATATAGGTGGTTATGAATAAGCTATTTTTATCACACAAGATAAAATTAAGTTAAATTGTTTACCTATAATTGTTTTCAGTAGTTATCTAGGAGAAGTTATAGAAATAAGCTGCTGTAAACAGCTTATGAAGATGTCATATGTTCTTATGAACAGGCTCACAAGTGCTTATGCCAATAGTTCGAATAAGACAATCCAAATAGGCCCTATGTCTTAGTCTTAGCATCATATTTACGTGGGAGCATAACAATTGTGAGTGTTTCTGTGATCAAATCTAGCAAGTGAGCAGAGAGAGCATATGCTCTAAGGTTGAGAATATCTTGTAAAGCTACATCAGCAGGGATGTAAGAGTTCAATTGCTCATAACCTTGATAATTTGTGTGTTCCTTCTCGTTTTCTTACTTATTCTTGCTACTCAATTTCAACTCTGCTGCAATCAGTTATCAGGAATGTTTTTAATTTAAAAAAAAAAAATTGTACTTGGATTAGCTCATCTATTAATCTACGATAATGTAGTCAGTCAATGGTAAGGTTTTAAATCACAATTAAGTTGTGATCTTTAATAATGCGGATAACTGCTGTTAGATACAGCTGCCACTTAAATTACAACGATGTTATAGTTCTAGAGACATAAAAAACCTTTGTATTACACGTTACGGTCCATATTGAGTTAACTTCTGAAGCTTGTAATACCATTGTTTTCCATTGTCTGTGGGGGCTTCTTATGGCCTCCACCATCTCTAGTTTCCTACCTTTTCTCTTTAATATCTGATTTATAATGTCTCGTGTTATCACTTATTTATCTTGCCATTTTTCTTTCTAATTGCAGGTATATAAACCTGACTCAGGATCTGCAGCGAGTTAATATCGTTGAACTATCGGAAAATGAAAAGCTTGCCTTCTTCTTGAATTTGTATAATGCCATGGTCATTCATGCTGTCATTAGCGTCGGGAGTCCAGAAGGTGTAATTGATCGGAGATCCTTCTTCAATGATTTCCTGTATTTAATTGGAGGACATCCTTATTCTCTTGCAATTATTGAGAATGGTATTCTCAGATGTAATCAGAGGTCACCATATTCCTTAATGAAGCCGTTTAGCACTGGAGATAAACGGTTAGAGGTAACGTATTTTTTAATTTCCAATATAGCTTATATATAATATCATGAATTGGTTTAAGTTTAATGTAAAATTTTATGTTTGAATACATTCTCGTAAAAGTGATTAAAAAATATATTTGAAGCTGAAACTGTTTTTTCTTTATAACAGCTCAAAATCATATAGCTTGAAGTTAAAGACTACTTTTGATTAAAAAATAATTCTATTTGAAAACACGAAAAACATGTCAAATAATGATCAAAATCATATTATGAATCTAAAAATCAGTTTTATCTCTCACAAAAGTAAATTCAAACATGTAAATGATTGATTATGGAGATATATTAACCTGTTTCTTACAAACTGCAGGTTGCTCTTGTCAAGTTGAACCCCTTATTTCACTTCGGACTTTGTAGTGGTACAAAATCTAGCCCAAACGTGAGGTTCTTTTCACCTCATAGAGTTGTAGATGAATTAAGAGGTGCTGCAAGAGAGTTCTTTGAGAATGATAGAATTGAAGTGGACCTAGAGAAGAGAACTGTCCATCTCGCGCGGATGTTCAAGTGGTAAGCAATTCTAGCTTTTCTAAAGCTTAATTTGGTTCTGACTGAATTCAAATTCTGTTAACATTTCTTATGAAATATATTTTTGCAGGTTCAGTGGTGATTTTGGACAAGAGAAAGAAGTTCTTAAGTGGATACTTGATTACTTGCAACCTAATAAAGCAGGTCTACTGACACATCTCTTAAGTGATAATGGACCTGTTAATATATCTTACCAGAATTTTGATTGGTCATTAAATTCTTGAGTAGTAGTAGCAGCCAAAGGAAAGAATTTGAGTGATATGATCCCAAAACAGATAGTTCATATAAATGCATTTATCAGTATTGCACACCACTTTGGAGATCAGTGTTATGCAGAAATTTTAGATAGTAAATTTTAAATTATTTTTAGTTTTCAAAAAAAAAAGTTATTCTTAGGTAGGAATAGATTCTGTGGAGGATTTACTATGATGATGCTGTAGACTGCTTCGGAGTTGTGGAATCATATGCAGGACTAGTTTCTTCTTCTACTGCTAAATTTTAAACAATACAAGCCTAAAGGCAAAAGCCATATCTTGTAACTTATTTCATGTACTTGTGTGGTTTATCAACTTTTTTTCTATCTTATTATAACTTATAGCCATACATGTCACTTGTTAATTTTAGAAGTGCATATCATTCTCTTTTTGGTGTAAACTGGCATCCTCTACGTACAACTGCGGAGACTAATCCCTCGAGCATTGTGGAACCCAAATAGACGGCAAGTTTCCCCTAAGAGTTTTAACGCTCTGCATGCCCAAGGTTGGATTCGAACCCAAGACCTTGGTTAAGTTAGAAGAGACACATGTCATCTCATCTCATCTAAGCGCTCTTGACTACATATCATTCTTTTTAATCCATCATTCTTCTAATTTATTAAATTTGAAGTTGAGTGATCCCTTGAATTTGTCACTTTTTTTGTTGTAAACTTGGTATCTCCTTATGTAACAACATGGACTAATTTGCCGAGTCTGATAGGTTCACAATGGATGGCAAAATTCCCTAAATCCATCCTTTAAATAAAAAAAAGCCTTAAACAAGTTTTGATATGGCTAAACTCTCAACTTTTGTATTAGAAGTGAAAGGGGGAGACAAGGCCTACAAAATCAAACTCAGCTTTCAATTTCCCATACTGTCAACAAAGTCAAACTCAAATTTAAACAATTCACCTCTTTGAAGACTTACAATAGAGTGATTAACCAATGTTCCTGCATTTGGAACCCCCAATTGCAATTTACAACCATTTTTGTTAACAGATGCAATATACATGTTAAAGCAACTAAAAATAGCAAATTGATAAAAACACACGAGTCTTTAGATTAACATCACAATTTGCTATCATCATATAGGCCAAATTAATTAACATCACAAGTCTTCCAAGACCTCTTATCTCAAGAGATCAAATGAGTCTTAATTTATCCTTATCACACGCCATGAGAAACCTCTATGAGCGTTACCATTATCTTCAAAGCAAATGCCTTCCAAGTTTTGTGATCAATTGCAATATACCCCATATGAAAAAAGCCTTTCAAGGTAAAGCACTGATAGATAAGGGAATAATAAACCCATCAAAAGCTTCACCATTCTTATTTGTTGTCATTGCAATGCCAAAAATTGTTCTTTAGGCACCTAGTGATTGCACACATGCACCTCAAACTAGCCAAAATGCCCCCAACAACAATTAACTATTGTTTGCTCCGAGACGGTAGTTAGTTTGCATGAACGGCAGTTAAGTTACAAAGAAAAACGTAGTACAAATGCAAAAACTCAAATTTATGTGTAAATTTGGGCACTACTTACACAAATAGTCATCCATACCATAAAATTAACATTAGTTCATACATTAATCCATTCCTTCATACGTTCATTCATTTCTTCATACATTCATTCATTCAAACACAAATCATCAGAAAGTCATTCAGTCATTCGAAAATGCAAACAATTGTTTAGATAATAGCATACAAACGTTCATCGTTTACATGAAACAAATAAAAATAAAATGATCATCGGAAGGTCATCCCCCTTCTTGGACGTTGGAACTTGATATTGAGTGGCTGACAGTGTTTCATCCTTAGTCTGATGAAGACAAACACAGTCTTCCTATGACGTACCATTTTTCAAACCATGCATGACTAAAGAAAATAAAAAAGTTGAGTAATTTTTATAGAAAAAAAATATGATGACTCATCATATTGTCATTTAATATTAAAAAAAAGGCTTAATAGCAGTTTTAGCCCCCTAACTTTCACGAAGTTGCGATTTTGGCCCCCTAAGAAAAAAAAACTACAAAATTGCGCCCTAAGTTTTGCATCTGTGGCAGTTTTGGCCCCCAATGCCAATTTTGACTCGGTCTACGCTGACGTGGCACCCTAACTGAGGTACCACGTGTTATTTTATTTTATTTTTGCCTTGGGGGACCAAAACTGCTACAAATGCAAAACTTAGGGGCGGTTTTGTAGTTTTTTTTTCTTAGGGGGCCAAAATCGCAACTTCGTGAAAGTTAGGGGGCGAAAACTGCTATTAAGCCTAAAAAAAACATAAAATAGTTTGGCAATACCCAACTACACCTAACCCGAAAACAAGTGGTTTGCCCAGACCGACTCAATAGTATAATAGATGGTTATTTTACTTCACCCAAACCGCAATGCCTTATATGGTTCGAGTTTTGCCAAGGTCGGGGATGCGACGGACTAGTGCCCATGCCGACGGGGGACCAAAAAAATTATAGGGGAGGGGTGTATATAGCAAGACTTGGTTTAAGGGTGTATATTTAGCAAAGTGTATCCAAAGACCCCAAACATTGATAACTGAAGTCTGTTAATGTTGAAAAATGCTCTTCTCCCAACAAGTTTTGCTCACTCCCAACCAAACCTCTGAAAATGCCCCGGACGTAAGTTAACTCACACATGTGTTAAACCAACAGGAGTTAACTCACGCTGCATGTCCTTTTAAAGGTTAGACAAAACCTCATTTCCTCTTTCACATCTAAAATCTCCAAAATCTCTCTCAAATCACCCAAATTCAAAAATTCTTTTAAGTTCAAATCAAACAACACTCCAATAATAACAAGTTTTCATAGTCAAACACCATTAACCTTTTTGTGTTTATATGTTAGATTTTTCCTCTTAAATTAGAATGTTTTTATAGTCTTAGGGTTTGTTTAAATTTTGATTTTTTTTGGCAAAAAATGATACAATGTTACATGTAAATGACTTATATTGCTTAATTATTTAGATGTTTGCATGTTTATGTTGTAGTTATGAGTTTTAGGGTTTATGTATAATTTGCACTCCAAGTGTTCGATGAAATGTTTGAATGAGTTTTTCATCGATTGTTTAATTTTTTATGTTGTAGATTTGAAACAATGGCCGATTTGTTCACTGTTTGCATATGCTTCGACGGTGAAAATTCTCAGTTGTTCAAGGTTCGGTACATTAATGTCACGTTAAAAGGTCTCAAGGATCAACTGAATGAAATCAACCAAGGACTCAACCCCGGAGACACAAGGAGGGTGGAATACGTTTGGTATGAAGGTCCATCGTTCAACAAGGGGAGAATAACGTTCAGCCGGCTGGAGTTAACGAACGACGACGATGTGAGGAGCATGTTCTCGATTTTTCGTCAGCACAGCATGTTCTCGTGGATCGATATGTTTGTCACGTTGTTGAGATTGCATGAAGATATTCTCAAGAGTTTGATTCTGCCAGAACTAGAAGATTATGATTAGGTTTTTCATTATTATGTAATGACTTTATTTTGTTGGAATTTAAGTTTAATTCTTGTTAGTTTGCTGACTATGTCGGGATTGAAGTGTCTTATACTTAAGGTAGAGATTTGCAGATTCTTTGAAAAGTTAAAGAATGAAGAGAACACAACATGTATTTTACGAAATCAACTATATATGTTTTCACATCGAATTCCTTTGTATAGGATGAGTGGAGCGTAAGAGAATGCACCTCATTCCTTTACGTCCATACTCATCCTATATGAAGGGATTCGATGTGAGAACTTATATAGTTGATTTTCTAGAATACATGTGTTGTGTTCTCTTCATTCTTTTGACTTTTCAAAAAAAGTAGCAAATCTCTACCCGAAGTATACGACACTTCAATCCCAACATTTTCCGCAAACTTCAAAAAGTTATACTTAAATCCAACATCATGATGATACCACATATATTTAGGGTAATGTAATGTAGATGAAATTAAAACTAAATAAAATTGTGTATTTTTTTAATTGATTTCGTGTACTTGTGCCACTTTTATTTAGATGCCAAAATCATAAAATAAATGCAAATATAAACAAAAAAATTAAAGAACAAAATTGATACACATAAAATCTCATTTTATTATTATATCGATACATTTACAATAAGATATGTTTCTTGTCTAGGAAAGGGGGGATTGGGGTAAAACTACATATGTTTTAGAATAAGATGGAGGTGATGGAGTAAAGCGTAATATGTGACGGGGAGAAGGGGACTGGGGTAAAGCTAAACCTCTTGGGGTAAAGCTAAACCTCTAGCGGTGCAAGGTGATGAGGGAGAAAAGGAAGGGGAAGGAGAAATAGATGGTGGGGGAGAAGGAGACTGGGGTAAGGTATGTTTCTTGTACAAGGAGAAAGAGTCCTTGAATGTCAACCTTGCATGCAAACAAACTACACTTATTTGCAAGGTGTTGCCATCTCCATTGACCGTTCATACAATCCTTGAAATTTTCAAAGAGACCTCTTTTAGTGCGATTTTATGGGTTGAAATGCATTGGCCCTTTTGGTGCGATTTACTATATATAATCAAACATTAAAGATTGATTTATATATACACCCTCCCTATGAAATTTTCTTGACCTCTGGTTTCTAATAATGTGTGAACAAATTGGTGGTATTTTTTTCCCTTTGTTCCTAATAATGTATTTCACTAATTATAAAAATATTGGTGATATTTATTATCTAAGATACTAGGAGAATCATTGAAATTCTGGCACGTTAGACTTAAGATGTTCTATGCAATGTTCCAACACCAGTCACATATAGCAGATGTCGTATGAAATGTTTAGAACATTAAGCTAACAAACATAAACAAAATAAAGCAAGATAACTGACAAGAAAGTAAATGGTACAGTCAGTTTGTTAACCCAGTTCAGTGCAACATCACCTACTCTGGGGGCTACCAAGCAAGGAAGGAAATCCACTAGTGTAGTCCTTATTCAATAGCTCTCAGCAAACTCCTCGTTTACACTAAAGACCTAGGACCTACCCGTATTGACTTCAACCTAGGAACTCCTAGATCTGAGATCTCATCTCACTCCCTACAAACAATCACAGCCTCTGTGATTCTCAATTTACAGACATAATCAAAGATGGAGTTACCTTCAAAACAAACTACCTACAACCGTGCTTCTCAGCTTTGGTGTAGTACACAAACTACCTAGTTCTTTGCTTAAAAGCTTTAGAGTAGTGAATAAATTACAACTCAAACACAGTCCTAAGCATGCATCAAGATGATACACGAAAGGCTCACAAATAACAGACTCAAATCCTTAAAAGATCTATTCTTCAAATGACGGCTTGAATAATGAATTAGGTCTTGTAGTCTTGTTTATATACTGAAGCAATACGGGTCATAGAGTTTTGTTAGGCTTCAGAACAACTCACAAACAAACGGTGATCCGTTTCACATCAATCAGAACCAAATAAGAAAAGTCCTAATATGTAGGCACATCATTAGGAACATCTCCGTGCATATCCAAAGTTTCCTTATTAGATAACACTCCTTCAGAAAATAACAAATGTTCTGATTATGTACTAAAAACACGCAGTTTGACCAACAAGAAATAAGGCGTGGATTCCTTAAATAAATAAACGCGTGCGTAAAAACAAGGCAAAGTACAGGACACACTGAACCATGCCAGGATGTTGAAACATCGTGTCCAACATCTCACTTGAATATTTGTTTTGGGCAAAAGTGAAGCCAACCTACAAATATCCAACAATCTTCATAACAAAACAAATGATATTTATTATCCCCATTGAAGGAACACCATTAACAAGAGTCTAGCATTGACATTGTATCGTTACAATGAACTTGATAGAGATAATTGTAGCATATAAAAAAAGAAATGATTCCCCTAAAAAGTCTAACACTGATTTTGTATCAAGTATTATTGTTGTTATGGGTTTAATATTGAAGAATTTTGCATCCAAAAGACTAAAATTTAATTAATTAATTGTTGATATTTTTTTATATTTTTTGGTGTTATTATGCTCATGTGCTAAAATTTTAGTCTCTAGATCCCAGTTGTTAAAATTTTTGTCTACTTCGCATGTGTTAGTGTTCTATACTTCTACGATTTTTTGCTTTGTTTTACTTTCTATTTAGTATTTGGTTTATTTTAATATGTTGCCTAAAAACATTTATTTGGTAGTGAAAAGCGAAAAAAAATGAAATGAAGAGTTAATAAAATCACAACAAGAAGATAAAAAGTTTATGATGTATTATGTAAGAGACCTTTTTCTTATATTATGCCTAAGACTCGTAAAACGCTAAAAACGATCCTGAGTTTTGGATGTCACCAACCTAAACCGGCCTACATACACCCCTAATCTCCAATGCACGAATTGGAATTAGACTAGGATAATTCAAAGATGTGATGTGTTTCTTTATGACCATTTTAGGTTGTTGACTGAATGGAAATTAATTGCATTAATAATCTCTGAACTATACATGCAAATATTAACTAGATAAAACTTAAGTTGTGATAAGAACATTAATCTACGATCTACAATATAAACAAACCAATCATCCTATATTCTAAAGTGCATGTGTCATTGCCTAATTATCATTTAATGTTTATGTCATTCAAATTTTTTTCATGTCAACACAAGGCATTTTAGGATATTAAGAAGACATTCAATACGTCATTACATGTAAATCAAGGTCAATATAATCAATTACCTGCTGAATTAAATAAAATTTTAAAAAATCAATGTTAACAAAGAAAATACTAGAGAATCAAATAAAATAATAAATAATAATCATATTTTGAAGAAAAAAATAATATTTCGACCCTATAAACAATAATTTTAAATTGAGTAAATTATCAAATTGGTCCCTATTTTATAATCTACTCTCAAATTAGTCCTCAACTCTATTAATATTTCAAACGAGTTCTCTTCTTTGTCAAAAGTTTCTCAATTAGGTCAAGTGACAAAAACATAAAGAAAGAGACCTAATTGAGAAACTTTTGACAAAGAATGGACTACTTTGAAATATTAATAAAGTCACATACTAATTTGAGAATGACTTATAAAGACAGAGACCAATTTAGTGGTTTACATGTAACACCCCGAATTTTAAATATTAATATATTAGTATTATTATTATTACTACTACTATTATTATTATTAGTAGTAGTATGAGCATGTTTGATATTATTAATTTAATTATTCATATTTATTGGGAGAATAGGTAATGAGGAAATAGATGGGTTAATTTTTTTTGTTAAAGAGTGAGGGAAAATAAGTTCTTGGAAGAAAATAATGAAGTAGGGTGCAAACAGTAGTGCACTAATAAAGTTGGGTAGAAAAAGAGGTGTAAATAGTGATATGTGTAGCGTTTTAATGATTTAAGCATAGGGAAGTGTAAACAGTAAAGCTGTGTAGTTACCAAAAGAATAGTAACCAAATTAGAGGTGCAGATAGTACGTCTGTCAAATATTAAGTGAGAAAATTAAGCCCAAACAGTGGTTATAAATACACAAGAGCATTACAGAATTAAGGTTACAAAAGAAACAGAGAAAAAAATAGCAAAGGCAAAAGAAAAACAAAAGTTATTGAGAAAAGAGGCAAATGAGACAAAGAGATAAGAGCGTGGAGAGAGAGATTCAACCATAGGAATTCATCAATTTGGCAAAACTAAAGGTAAGGGTGGAGTTTTATTCAATTTATGTGTTGTATATTCATGTGGGTAGCGATGAATCCTTAACCTCCGGTGTTTTTATTTATTCTTATGATGAATTTTTATTTTATTATGTTCTTTTACGTTGTTATAATTACTTTTGATGAATCTTTATTAAAATCATGTTCTTTTATGTTGTTGTAATTAGAGTAAATTACAGTCCCCTCCCCTCAAAGGTGTTTGAATTACACTCCCTCTCCCCTCTTATTCAAAACATATTAGAAAATATTGCACTCCCCTCCCCTAAGAGAAGATTGAATTACATTTCTCTCTCCTCTTATGTTAAAATCTACACTTTACTCCTCCAATAAATTTTTTTATTTCTAATAATCTAGAAAAAAATAATAATCTAACACACTTAAAAAAATGGTATTGTGGCTCTATTTTATTATAATCAAAATTTGAATACATATTTTCGCTATTTTTTATTCACAATTTCATTAACATATAGTTTTAACCCCTATTATAAAATATGAAACAACCCAAAGTAAAATTAAAATATGTGAAAAATTACTAAAGACAATAAAGTACGGTTATTTTAAAGTTCATTTTATAGTCTAAATTATAAAATTAATAGCAAAATATTTAAATTTAATTATCATTGACATTTTTTTTTGTCAAGTAGCCTAGCGGCTAGAGAAATTCACCTTAAAGGTGAATAAGTAGGGTGTCCGGGGTTCGAACCCTGGCCCCTGCATATAATATGTATTATCCCTTACCAAGTGAGCTAAGCTCACGGGGACATTGACATTTAAATTATAAAGAAATGAATTTATTTTTCTTTAATGATGGTTCAAAATTAGTATATATCATAAAAATATTTATTTATGTTAAAATAGATTAAAGTGTAGTGCATATTTCATTATTAAGGGAGAGAGTTTTAATTCAAACATCTTCTAAGGGAGGGGGCATAGATTTTACTTTTCAAGAGAGGTGAGTGTATATTTTAACATAAGAGGGGTGAGGAGTGTCATTCAAGCATCTTTGAGGAGAGGGGAGTGTAATTTACTCTTATAATTATGTTCTTTTATGTTGATATAGTTACTTTCGACGAATATTTGTTAAAACCATGTTCTCTTATGTTGTTATAATTATTTGTTATGAATTTTTATTAAATTTATGTTCTTTTATGTTGCTATAACTATATGTTTGATTATAGTTTATGAATTGTGATGAATCTTTGTTAAATTTATGTTATTTTATGTTGTTATAATTATTTTTGATGAATCTTTGTTAAATTCATGTTCTTATATGTTGTCATAATTACATGTTTGATTTTCGTTTATGAATCGTGTTGTTTTCATGTCAAATTCGTGATTTAAATATGATGATGTTGTGTTTTGAAATATATAAGAAGAAGTGAGTAAACATCATGAAATTAGAGGTATAAAGTGAGGTTTTAAAGTGTTGGTGTGTTAATGAAAATTAATCATATGAAAAATTAATTTTAACGTATAAAATCCTGCAATTCGTAACTTGAATATCATGTCACTAAATTAGTTATAACTTTTGCTGCAGAGATCATTTTTTAGTGAAATCAATTCGATTTGAAAGCTACTTATATTTTTATGGCCCAAGGATATGGCCCACTTGGGGCTGGTTGGTACGTTGTTGTGTTCAATGCCCAAATTGTGGAGTTACGGCATAGGATGATGTGTCTTACTGATTTGGCAATGAGCCCTTGCAACTGTTTTGTAATGAGTTTTCAACCATTTAATGGAGCTTCTTCTTATTTTTGGGTTATCGATGGAGGAGTTCGTTTAAGAATTTCACTTCCTCCTAAAAAAAGGGCAAGAATTAGACCTTTAGATATTGTTACTCCAGCTCATTTCCTTCTCGCCAATAGGGCTTTTGTTAATGGCGCCCAATTGATTCAACCTATGGAGATGTTGTATACCACAATCCATATTATTGATCCATTTGAGGTAACTTGGATTATTAAGTCAAACAACTTCCTCCCACTTTCACTTGGGGGGTGTGATTTTTGCTCTGAATAATTAAAAAAGGTTAGTGGAGATTCAGAGATGATGGTTGCAGTTTAAATAAATTTAAACAAGTTTGGAATTAAAAAAATAATTAGAAGTGGAAAGTTTCCAATGCTCAGTTGAGTGCCTAAGAATTTTCTTCAATTTTTCGTAATTTTTGGAGTAAAAAGTTCATCATGTTAGATTAATTTGTAATTTTTAAAATGATCTAATGAGTGGAAAATTTTATGAACCTCATTTTTATTGTTTAGTATGAGTGTTGAGGTTAATTGCCTAAAAAAAAAATTGGAATAAAAATAATTAGTAACATTGTTTAATTTAGGATATGTGAAAATAAAAGAGAAATAAAAATTACCTCAATTGAATGAAACATAAAAAAATAAGTGTTTGATATTTTTAGAGATTGAAATCATGATTTTTTTTTTACGTTGAAATCATTATTGTTCGATAGAGAAAAATAAGGGAAAAAGTTAAGTAGTACATACATGAACCACAAATATTTTAGTAATATATATGTGTGTGTCTTTCTAAATATTTATAAGTGCATTAAATTTTTCATAATAGTATATATTTATAGAGGTAACAATGTTGATACTCGTGTGTTTATAAAAATGTATTTTATTTTATGCATTTATGCAAAAAGAAAGAAAAAAATAAATTACAAATGAAAGATAAAAATATAAGAGAGAACAAATATACAAGTAACGTTGTTGATTAAATTTAAATTTATGTTGGGGAACTTTCTATTTTACTGATATGTTACATTACATCACCTCCTTCGAAAATTTCTTTCATCGCTCTAACAAACTCCTTCAACCTACACGTTGTGCCACACTACACCATCTTTATCCCCTCCATGTCCAAATTTATTTCAGATGTACAAACTTATTTCAGATGTAGTTTATGCGGATGCTCTATGCACTATCCCTTTACCAGATATGTCAGCGTTTTCGACATCGGTAGTTTTGGTTGAGGTTGGCCTAACTCACAGTGTGCAATAACCCTTTTTGGGCCAGTTTCAATACATTCTACCTTTTTCTTGGGGGTGGTCGATGCAAGGATCATTCACATGAATCGGTGACGGTAGCTGGATTCGACGATGGATTTTCTTTGGTTGGAGGATCTTTTTTGGTTCAAAAATATGGGTGTTCTTATAAATCGATATCAATTCTTGATGGTTAAGTCTTCAGGATCTACAGATGGTGGTGCTGGAATTGTTGCAGTTGGGTTTCTGGTTGGTATGTCTGACTTTTGAATCTGTGATTCCTTTTCAGAGATGTTGAGCCCTGTAGGATTCATGGTTTGTTATACTGACACCGCACCAATATTTCTGTAATTTGTGATTTTCTTGAGTCCTGGTCATTCTCTATGGTTGATTGGGAATGTTGGACTCGACATATTTGTTATACTTGTTGTCGTTTTTTTGCAGGGAGTTGTTGGCTCTTGGATTTGTACCCGTGTTAACGGTTTGTCTGTACGTCAGATTAAAATTCACCATTCATCTTGTTTGGTGTGTACTATGGGGCTCGAAAGGATCGTTAAGCTTGCTACCATTGTTGCAGGAAATTGAAGTACATGAATCGCCTCAATGTTGGCTGAGGGTTGAATCACCGCATCGAAGACCTTTAATTAGTTTTAGGTTTAATTATAGATCGATACAATTGAGTATTGTTTTAATTTTTGTATCACCCGTTTGGGGTTAACTTACACTCTTGTGTAGTTTTACTGGGTTAGGTAGGTTTATGTGCCATGAGTTAGAAAACTAATATTATTTTTTTAATATTGGTTTTACTCTTGTAATTTTTTTTCTTTTTTGTCATTTTGCTCTTGCCTTATAAATAAAATAAAATAATTATGTGTAGAATAATATAAAGTTACAAAATTCTATGCGATTATTTATGAAAAAAATATGTTTTTTAACAGAATTTAAAAATTACAAGCACGTTATATTTTTATTTGTTTTAGGAATCAATTTATATTTCTATCCTATATAATATTTATTCTCACATGGCATGCATGACTCAAAGATTCGTAGTTAATACATGAATAATAAAGGAGATATGTATTCTTCACAAGATATATTGGTGATTCATGTATGTTGTTGTTGATACTATTTGTGATTGAAACGTATAATTTCAAAAGTCATATTTAATACAGGAAAAATGTGAAAGTTATGTATTCTTTGCAATATATATTGATGGTTTGTACATGTAGTTGGTGTTGCTGTTTGTGATTGAAATGTATGACTTCAATGGTCATATTTAATTATATTATATTCCAGAGAATGAGAGACGGTCAATTGATTGTTATTTATCTATCTAATATTTAAAATTGAGCTTTTAATTTTTGATTGAAATATATTGATTGTGTTTTTATAATTTTTGAATTAATAAAGCATACACTTATAAAAGTTTGGTAGGTTTTTAAAATACTTTTCTTTTGTTAACTGATTCAAAAAACTTGAGAATCATTGATAAAAAAATATTAAATATTATAGTCACTTATTAGGATTTGAGTTGTTTACTTTTTATATCATTTCATATTAAAAATAATAATTTAGTTGTTTATTGAGACTAAGACTTGCTCAATTTTGAGAAAAAAAATAGTTTTTGGTTTTATCTTTTTTTTTTTGTTGAAGAAAAACATTAAATGTTGTTGTGATATTTCATTGATTTATTTGTATGTCACCCAATAACGTGTCTCTTCTTTTTTTGACTATGTATTCCTACTAAAGTTTTGTTTTTTTGACAGTATCCTACTAATATTGTTATGCATTATTGAATTTGCCTTTTTTTATTTAATTTTAACTTTTTTCTCAGTAACTATACCATTGACCCGTGCTCCGCACGGGTCCTACCAGCTTACACTTACACATTTAAGTTACAATTATTATTCTCTTCTATACTAATAAGTCAGTTGATTATAACTGAATCAATGTAAATAATATTTTATAAAATTTCAATTACGATAAATATTAGTCATATAATGGTGACTTTCGTAATATAGTTTAATGCAACCATTGGAATGCAATACATAAAAATAGTGTACAAAAATCGTTGATTTTTAGCATAACTTATCTCACATTACGAAATACTTCTCGATATACTACATTTGAAATCATATTTGTATCTTAACCATTTTCATTCGTTATAAGCATCTTCAATCCATATCTGGAGGTAACCCTTGAAATTGCAACATATAACTGACCATGCAAAAACACAGTACTCGACAAATATAGCCCCAACTTTCTTTAGAGGCTGCACTTGACTTTTGTTAATAGCCATTACGAAAGAAACAACTATCGGAAACTGTCTTCGTTGAAATTTGAAAAGTATCTTGACATTCGAAGGTGTAAAAGATAATCTTAGTATAAAAACACCTATATTACTTCCAGATATGACATTTCCTTCAAGCACAAATTTGCTCATTCTAATCATGATTAATATTGTGCAATTGCATAATCATGATCTTTGATCTATATTTCTTAACAACATCACGAGATCATTGTTGGGCCAAATTTGGATATATGAGCTGGAAAAGGCTCCTAATAATCATTAACATTGTCATATATGCTGGGATACAATGCCTTACAATTCCATTGTACAGAGGCATTGCAAATTATATTCTAAATAACTAATGTTAAGAGTAGTATAAAATAAACTAATATAGGGTGCGCTAACAGTGCAACCATGCATAAACAACACATCCCAACTTAGTCCAGACAAAAGCGACCACCTATTAACATAGAAACTTGTCTAATAACATAAATTAGAACTTTTCATGAATTATGTGAATTAAAAAAGACCTCATAATTTAGTATTATATATGAATCAATAATTGCATGAAGCAAAATTGCACATCTCACGTAACTTATCCCTCTCTCTAGTGACCATTAATATATGACATCTCAAGTTTCCTCGGTCTTGATGATTTTTCTTGAACTTGTTTCTTATAAAAAGTTGAATTGAAGAATTTTTGTAAGTTTTCACACCCTTTGGACTTGGAGCTTGATTGACTTGTTCAAAAGTGATATCCTATACATCAAGAGCAGAAAAGGAACCAACAATATCAAGAGCAACATCAATCATAAAGATCAATCCAATTTTAAATTGCTCAAAGTAAATTCTAACTTTTAAGAAACCAAATTGGTGAAAAAAAAGTTTATACCTTTATATATGAAGAGGCTTTAATGAGTGGACTTCAGAGACATCGAACAATTGTTTATATCATATGTCCATTCCAAATTGTTGAATTGGTCCTCCAGCTATGTTGTCCTAACATCATCAAATTGAAACATATTTTACTCTCATTTTTGTGTGTATGTGAAATTACTTGTAATAATATTTATCGTACACGGTTTTCATTTTTCCATTTAGAGGGATTGTAGAAAAATATTAATCAAAGTGAGATGCACAATGATCCTATGCAAGTCATACAAAGTGCCTATGAATCATTTGTAAAAAGTAATAATCAACTTAGGTATACCGTATAATCAAAGTGCATATGAAGGTTTATAATGTCCTTCAAAAAAAAAATGAAGGTTTATATTGGAAAATCAATTGTTCAATTTGATATTATGAGTACTAAAGAAAGATGGTAACAAAAAAAGAGACATTACTATCATGGGATATGATGAATTACATAAATAAGTTATAAAGGAAAAGTTACGAAAATGAGAATGAAAAAAAGATAAAATGGGGACCTTTATTTTGGCTTTTGTACTAAAATGAAAGAGAATAGTTGAATTGTTTTTCTTGGAAATTTAACGAAAATGGGAGCGCAAGACTTCCTTTTAGAAAAACATAAAGTTAATCTTTTGTCATATTATGCAATATCATTAATTAAGGGGGCTAAGGATATTTATCACATAGTTTAGGGAAGAGGGAAAGTGTTGTATGGGTAACCGAACATGTAACTATTGATATCAGGGATGCATTTATTGCATTGAATAGAGCATAGGGACAATAGTATCATTTATCGTATGACGTTAGCAACATAGAAAATGGTAGCAAAATTGTCATTAACTATTAATACTGATGGTTGGCTTGTAGAATACGTTTTTTAAGATATCAAAGGAGGGAAAAGGCAAAAGCAATTAGGGTTAAACAATAGCTTAACCTAATAAGCTTTTATAGCAAGTATGATTTAAAATTAAAATATTTTATCTTCACTTTGACGCTATCAATTTTTTGGTTCATGTTCCGCCGTTGTGCACAAACGAACAATTTTGTTGATATGTTCAAGAGGGGATACCATCATTTAATTTCGTTTGGACACCCAAATTCTTAGGATTGCCCCTAAATGGTTGAATGTCATGGAAATTTTCTACAAATCAGAAATTCAATAAAAAAAACAACAACAAAAATAAAAGAAAATATAGAATAAAGGACGAAGAGAAGGTTTCAATCTTCATAGGTGAGTAAACAAAAAAAGAATCACATACATGTATATAAAACATTATAAGAAAAACACCATAAATCATGGATGAATGAAATAACATCTTAAATCATAAATGTCTATTTTGATATGCAAACCACACAGATTCAAAAATGGATATATATCTTCAAGCCGAAAAAATTAATTAAATGTTTGGATATGAAACTATAACAGCTGAACAAAGTAAACCACTTTTATTTTAACACCTAAAGTTCAAAGCCGAAGAAATTGTGTCATATATCGCAACTTGTTGTCCACTTGTCTTCTATTCATGTGTAATTAATCCTTGATATAATATAATAAGTGAAAAAGATTAAGATTAAAATACATATTCATAATCCCTCAAATAATATGTTGATTGTAGTGTTAATTTCAACCAGCAACATTGTTTATGTTCTACTCAAATAATCTTAATATAGTAAAAAAAAATTGAAAACTAAAATCAAAAGGGGTAAAATTTCAATGTCAAGTCATCTTAACCATACAACATGCATTGATTGATTTTGAATTCGTTTGATTTCTTCTTTTGGTATGCGAATGGAGATAAGGAAAAATATGAAAATTGATATTGTTTTATATGGGAAGGATGAACTGCAAGTTTGACCTTGATTTAGAGATAAAATTATATTTATTAGGGAACTATATTACTTTGGAAAGTATTATGATATGGAGATAAAAAGAAATAAAACTTTGAACTAAAATCAGATGGAAGCATGGTGGTGAAAAGTTAGAAAAAGGGTTGTTATGTAATAATTTGGAGGCAGCAAGACTTTATTTTTGACAGTGGTTGAAATGGGATGAAAACATGTTAGCTCTTTTTGGAAGAAAAACATGTTTTAATTTGGAATTTGAGTGACTGGTGTGATTAATTGAGACCTATAAATTGTGTATAATGTATATAATGATAATTATTAGAATGATATCAATTATAAAACATTGTGAAGTTGTTTGTATTATAGGAAACTTCATCATAAGATGGGTGTGAACTTATCGCAAGATGAGAAAAAAAATATTATCTTGTTGTATTTTGGTCAAAAATATGTGTAAACTTGTGGGTAGAGAAAATGACAAAAATTATTGTGACGACTACAATGAGTGTAGTTCAATCCTGAGAGATTACATCGTGAAAATATTACATAAGCTGGAAACTTTTTGTTGGATATTAAATCACCCTGACTAGACACAACCTAAAGAAAATATTTGGACAAAAAACTTTTGCTAGGTGGGTTCTAGAAAAAGCAAGGAAGTTAGGATTTTCCGTTGTTATCAAAAGATCATATAATGGTGGAAACGGAAGAAAAACATTTGTTACCGTGATATGTGAAATAGGAGGTTCCTATACCGAGTACAAGAGGTTATCCGAGTGTATGATATTTGGTTTGGTGAAATTTGAGTGTTTGTTTCATGTGAGAACTTATTGGTTGATTTCCTGTGATTGGAGCATTAAAGTTTTATACAAAACACACAATCATAAGATGGCTGAAGTAATGAAAGGTCAAAAAATCTTGGATGTCTAAACCCGAATGAAAATTGACTCCTTCATGAGTTGACAAGCTCAACGGTTCCTCCAAGACATATTCTGGCCTCTTTAAGGAATAGAAGCAGTAGAATTACAACTACTATCAAGCGTATTTATAATGCATGTCAAATGCATAGACAATCTATTATGGGTTAGCGATAAGAAATGATGCATCTCATGAAATCTTTGGTTGAGAGAAAGTATGTATATCACTATATGAAGTATATTGATTCTTATGATACAAGAGATATTTTCTTGGTGCATTCAAATTTCATCAGGTTGTTTAACACGTTTCTTGTTGTGCTTGTGTAGGATTCCACTTATAAAACTAACAAATGTCGTCTTATGTTGCTTGAGTTTGTTGGTATCATTTCTACTGATTTGATGTAATTTATTGCATTTGCTTATATGATGTATGAGAAGGAAGATAACATCACTTGGGCTATAGAGAGATGTCGTAATTTGTTGAAATCTCAAGATATTTCACCCAAAATCGTTATCATTGAGTGGGACAATGCTTTGATAAACGTTGTTGATACAATTTTCTTGAAGGTTACTGCTATGTTGTGTGAGTTTCACATCAACAAAAATGTGAAAGAAATATGTAAGCCAGATTGCAAAGTTAAAGATCTTAAAGCCAATGATGAGAAATATCAAATACAAAGATGTGGTGAAGAAGGTCATGGATGCTTAGGTTGTTATAGTGGATAATGATACATAGCACAATATCTTGATAATTACAATCAATCCGAAATGTATGCGCCAAGTTTTCTAAATCTTTGGAATATGTTGAAACTACTTCTTGGGACTGATGAAGGAGAAATTTGTGTGGTATAGGAATAACTGAGTCATGCATCTTGGAATCCTAACGACAAACAAAGTTGAATTTGCTCACTGTCGATTGAAAAGTATTCGTATAATAGTATTGGTAATATATGTAAAAATTGGACACCCGTTTGCATCATATTAGAGTCACGACATACTTACACACATACATCATTTCAGACGAGCATGATCATGATGGAACAAAAGTTCAAAGGAAAGTTGATATTGTTTACGTTGGTTAGAAACAAATAAAGGAACACTTTGCATTATCTCGCAGAAGAGGTTGATCGAGCAGTTGAGTGTGGTTATATTAAATCTAAATGTGGTTTCTTAATTTTTGATCATATACGTGAATGTGAGAAAAACACAAGAAGGAGGTTGAATTATGCTGTTTTTTTTGTTTTTTTGAAAATCTTGTAAGTGTTTAAACAAAACAGAGCAAACAGATAAACAATGAGAGATATAAGAGAAACAACATAAACAGATTATCTTGATTCGCCCCACAATCTGAGGTTAGTGTAGTCCCCTTGCATTGCAAAGAGATTTTTCACTATAACCTCACAAGATTACAATTACTCAAAAATACAAGTTTGAGACTTCCTTGCTTCACACAAGAGGATTTATACAATCCAAGTTTATCAAATAAATTTGAATGTGTTTACACTTTGTACTCAAAAATTGGTAAACAAAACATAAGGCTCAAGAAACTCGTGACCCTAAGAAATTCTATGACATGAAGTTCATAATTTTCTTTAAGTGTTTGTGCGGTTTTGAATTTGACAGAGTTTTGACATTTGTAAAATATGTGTAGTTTCTTAATTTCTTAAAATCGCTCAGGTCCTTATATAGGAGAGAAATGAGAGAGCCGTTGTTTGAAGAGTGCCAACATATAAATTTCGTCCTTGAGAAGCTTTGATCAGATTTGAAAACTTTTCCTTTAATGGATAATGTCGTTGAAAAGTACTAGAGAAGTCATTTGATTTTTTAGGAATGATATGTTACGTTCTCTTTGCCATTCAAGTTCTTTTTGTTTTTGTTTTTGCACGTGGTTAGAAGAAGACAAGATTATGTACTATCAGAACTTTGAAAGTGATGTTCCTTCAAAAGAAGACAAAACTGGTCAGAGCCACCCAGATTGTTGATGTGTCCTTCAGAACTTGCTTCCTTCAGAATCTGAATCCATCATAGCTTGTTCTCATAAGAGTCTTCAAGGGTTTATGTATCTTATGATTAGAGCTTTGGCTTTTTGTTGACCTTTCCTCAGATCATCTTCTGAGTCTTCAGAAATTCATAATACTTCTCTTGGGTACCAAAATGCTTTTCCTTGAGTTAAGAGAATGATGTATCATAACAAAAAAAAATTGACTTTGAAGCCATAATTTAATTATATGTTCATGCACACTTAAACACACATTAACGTATCCAAATGTTCTTTCATACATTTTTACCGTCAAAACTTTAGAGACATTGTTTTAAAAACCCACTTTGGTTTTTTTTTTGAAACAACAAATTTTATTTAACAACCGGATCCCTGCTCAAGACGAACAGAGACCGGTGAAATTGAGAATACAAACTAAAGGTGTCGTACAAAGGCGGAACACCCGAAAATAAACACCCTAAAAAACACCCACGAGGACAACACCCATCAAACGATATCCAACCACCCATCGTCCCTACTCACCCCCAAGAAACGCCCCTCAAAAATAAACTCCCAGTCCTCAACACCAAAGTAGAGCCACATCCGAAAAGCTCCTATTCGAGAAAATCATTCAGCTTCCACCACCTCTCGACCTCCGATCCACCGAAAGAAACCATAAAAGCCCAAAACTAAACAAGAGCCAAAGAACTGACTTCCGATCTTGAATCAAAAGTGATCGGGCCACCAGACTTTAGGACCAAATCAGAAGGGCACCCCTCACCCCCGATATACTAGAGAAACACCAAATCAAGCCAAACAAGAATGCAGCTAGACACCGACTCCCGATCTCGAAGCAAAAATAACTGGCTCATCGGAAACCAGCACACAAACAGTAAGACAAACGACAAGATAAGCGGTGGTGCAAACAACAAACGAATCAAAAGGAAAATGCTCAGCTTAACGGGACCCTCTCCTTCTAAACACCCTTAACACCTTAACAACTCCAAAAACGCAAACCAGAGCTAGTGACGATGAAACCAGGACCCGAGTAATAGAGGTAGCCTCCAAAAGAAATCACCCCCAACAAACACCCACATCTTCACCTACAACAACACCTTCCATCCCCTAATAAAATATCCCTAAAAAACGAACACACAGTGACCTCAGGGTGGTCTGCCACCAAAACAAGCAGAATCTGTAAGCCCACGGCCACTGGCGCGAACAACCACAATCACCACGATCCTTACGACGACAAACGATCTGGGAGTTTGTTAAAGGAGGATTAATCGTGAATGAAAGAGATTATGTCACACCTGCAGCCGCCGAAAAACGGACCACTCATGCTGGCACCACACAACACCCCCTCCACACCAGACGTCCATCACCACCAGCGACACCCCGTCACGACCTACACTCCAACTGAACCACCCACCAACAATCGACACACCTATCGCCGTCGGCACCACACATCACAACCACCACCACCACCACACTTCACCACCACCACAACACCACACCTCACGACCACCACCACAGAACCACCACCACATAACCACCCAAAAAAACCACAATTTACACCTTCTCACCACCACACAATACCAACATCACCAAATCTTAAACCAAATAGCATAGGACACTGACTTTAAAGTCAGATCCGTCTAAAACCGATGACAAGGATGAAGATGATGGGTCGCCAGAAAAACGAATGGCCGCCGAAGATGTGGTCGGAAAACAAAAGCTCGCCAGAAAACAAAAGACGGAAGATCTGAAAATGAGCTTGGATGAAAAGGGAGAAGGAAAAGAACTTGGACACGGATATGAAGAACGACCACCGTGGATGTGAAAAAAAGGCCACCGCGCACACACCACCGTAGCCACCAATGACAGATTAGCACCGAACTCCGGTGATGTGGAGAATTTGTAGAAGAATCCCGTCACACCACCAAACCCCTGGATCTACATGGTGGCTGCAAGATTTGGATATGAGGGGAAAGGGTTGTACAAGGTGGGAGGGAAGGTTAGAGAGAAGGGAGAGAAAAGTTTTCCTAGAGAGAGAAAGTATTTTGGGTGTTGGCAAGGTAAGTTATTTTAAACAAAAAAAAATCCACTTTGGTTTAATAATACGGATTGTCGTTTGTGTACAATTGCGGGCTACGGGCTTTCGGGCTAGCCTTGTTACTTTAAGTTTTTAATTAAAAAATTACACTAAAAAATATCAATCAACAAAAACTAATGTTAAACTTTCTAAACTACCAAAATTAATTTGTCATGTGTCAAATTCTACATATTACAATAGACACATCAGATTGTAACATGTGTCAAAAACTTCGCTATATTTAGAGATATATGCTACGGCTACCCAATATTACCCGACACTTATCCAAAATACCCTTTTCCTGTATCATAGCATATTGTAACATGCAATAGAATACAAGTGTCTATAATTATCTTAATGTTGTATCAGTACTTGTGTTTGTATCAATTTAAAAAATCATGTCTTCTGTGTAAGGTATGAACCCTAATCTCTTAATACACAAAAAATTAATATAACCAAAAAGTATTAAGGTGTGAACATGATTAGAGAAGTAAAAAAGGTAGAGACATGTAGAAAATTAAAATGTAAAAAATTATTATAAATTAAACGGGTTATCTGCGGCCCGGCGGGCTAGCCCGCAATGGGCTCGGGCCTCGACGGGTTCAGATTAAAAAGCCCGGTTTTAAACGGGCTCAAATTTTTATGTTCAAACCCTACGTTTTTTTTCCAGGCTTTTACGGACCGACCCGGTAGATCCGGCCCGTTTTGACAGCTCTAGTTCTACCCAGGGGCGGATCTATAGTGTCACCATGGGGTGCACTTGCATACCCTCCAATCTTTAATTTTGCACCAATAATACCATTTTAATTAATTTTGCACACCCTTAATTTTTCCAATTGCACCAAATGCACTCATCTTCTCTCTCCCCAACTTTATAAATTCACATGTCAGACCCATAATGCAAAGATACACGCGCAAGAGGCACAACAACACACTGCACATACAACACACACATTATAATTTTGTTTTGTTATTAAAATTCAACAATATGTTTACAAAATAAGATATTTAGTGTGGAGTTTGTAAATTATTTAAAATTTATACCCACATATATGAGTCAAATAAAGTATATTTTGATTAACATAGAATAGTTGTATCTTTATTGATACTATATATTAACAGATTATATAATTTTGGATGAATTTTTCATTTTTAATTATACTCTTAAACAACTTTGTTCATAAGAATATTATACCCACATTTATCGACAATAGTCAAAGATACTTTTTTATTTATAATAGTGATTGAAGGGTGTATGACATAATAAAAGTTTATGTGAGCTTAGATCATTTACCAGGCATACTAGATCATGCAAGAGCATGTTCAAATATCAAATTCTTCACTTCATATTTAAGGGGTGAATTTCTAACCATTAAGTTATTTGATAAAAAAAAATAAAATTGCACTCACTCGTCCAAGGTCATGGATACGCCATTGTGATCAATATGTATCTATTATTGATAATATCACTTATTCAAATTTTAAGTGGTAAATATGAATAAGTGAAATAATTTGTACCAAAAAAAGATAAGTTTAAGTGGTAACATTGACATAAATAAATCATGGAAAATGTTAACTAGTGCTTCCGGGGCACTGGTTAAGAAAAACTAATATAGAAACTTTGTATTGGAAAGTGGTGAAAAGTAGAATGTTCAATTTTATGAAAGTAACTAGTGCCTCGGGGGCAATGGTTAACATGACCCATAAATCATTTACGTAGACGAGGGGTGATAAAAATGTGTAAACTTTTTTTATAAAAATAAAAAATCAAAATTTTATAAGACGAAAATATTTGCATCCACGGGTCCAGGGTCCTGGATCCACCACCGGTCGTCAGAGGGTAAAAAAACATTGAAGTGAAAATAAATTGGGTAGAATTAAGAGAATAGTTGTGAGTGAAGGTGTAAAATAAAATCAGAAAACACAATTGAGAAGAGAACACAGAACTCGAAGAAGAAGAAAAAAGAAAAGTCTCGAAGAAATGAGCGACGGAGGACCAAAACGACAAGGCGGCAGACCATTACCTCCACCACCAAGAGGTCCGCCTCCTCCATCCTCCCGTCCTCGTCTCGAACCAGTTGATCGTGAAAAGGTACTCTTCTTCTTCTTCTTCTTCCCTAAACCTAAAACCTAACTTGTTTTATTCCATTCTTGACCTTGTTATTTTTATGTAATTACAGACTTGCCCCTTGCTCCTCCGCGTCTTCACTAAGATAGGAAGCCATCATTCAATGGATGATTTTTCAGTTAGAGGGAAAGAACCTAAAGATGAAGTTCAGATTTATACATGGAAAGATGCTACTCTCAGAGAATTAACCGATCTTGTATGTATTCTTTCGCAGTTTTTTTATTTTTTTGGGTTAATGTAATGTCATTTTAACTCCAATTAGAATATGTGTCGGTTTCGCGATATTGTTAGGCTGGACACCTTGACTTGTGTTCGAACCCAGAACCTGACAGTTTATGTGTGTGAGTTTAAGTGGTGTTTGCCACTTCGTCCACCGACCAAAAGAAAAAAGCAGCATTAGGATCATAGGTTATTAGGTTTATTTGGATAAACAACTTAATTTGCACATTTGCCTATGGGCTTTTGTATAAGCTATTTCTCTAAGCTATCTTGTTTTTGTGTAAGCTATAATTTGTTTTCATAAGCTATCTTGGAGAGCTTATGAAAATAACTGAAAACATCTTACGGACATGTTATAAGTTGTTTTCATATGTTTTCCCACTTACAAGTGTTTTATGTTAGTAGATAAGCTCAAATAACGCGATACAACAGGTCCTTATTGTAGCATTATTATAGACAGGCTTATAACAGGACCTAAGAGCATATTTTGGACTGTTTTGGAACATTATATAAATATATAAGCTATAAATTGTTTTCATAAGCTTTCGTGGAGAGCTTATGAAAATAAGCCGAAAACGAAAACATCATATGAACTAATTCTGAGTTTAATTTAGGGTGAGTATTGAATAATTCTGAGTTTAATGGTGATATACACTTTCAGTGTACATTAGTTTTACACTGACATCTTTGAGAAATCATCATATTGTCAGACAAGATCACTTTGTAAATCTATTGGACGTCAACGTAAAATTAAGTTATACTTATAAGTTAAACCACTTGTCCCCTTTGGTCATAGTTTATTCATGGTTTATATGGACTTTTCTTAGAAGCATAAACACTTTTGTGAGGTTGAAGTGTTCGAGTGAGCATAAAAAGTTGGCTTATGACATGTACATAAGTTAGAGTTTAGGAAAATAGCATGTAGTGTAGTTTCATGTGAAAACAGTATAAACTTGTTTCATTTTCACTAATAGAAATTGATTGTGCATAAGTACTTATGTATCTTAAGTGCTTATTCAATAAATGCTATCGACCCATTGTTTCTCTCAATGCAGTCCTGGACTCCCCATCAATATTGCCACAGAAGCTCACTTTGTAACTGCATTGGTGAATTTTAATAATAATATTAATAACTGCAGAATACTAGATTCTCATTGGACGTCAGCGTGAAACTAGTTTAGAGTGACATTGTATATTTGTATGTCTCCTTTTCTCATTTTACGGCTTATCTGAGCTTATCTTATAGAATAAACACTTCTGTAAGGTGGAAGTGTTTGAGCTTATGATGTGTGCATTAGTTGTTTTAAGCTTAACAGAGAGATTAGGAAATTAGCTTGTAGTTTATGGGAAAACAATATAAACTTGTCTCATCTTCGATTATAGATATAGATTATGTATAAGCGTGTATTTATTAAGTACTTGGTTGATCTGTTTTCGCAAACACACCTTTAGTTGTCTGTTGTTACTTGTTGCTTTTAGTTTATTTACCTTTTTAGTTTATTCAATAACTGCAAAATGCTTCTGAAAATGCCCTGACATAAGTTGGAACCGATTTATATTTAATGCTCTTTTAAGAGAATATTTTCCTTCTGTTTTATTGATGATCATAAAAGTTTTATATTGTTTATTAATTTTGTTTTCTGTATTCAACAATTTTTCCATGAAATGATGTTAGAGTCTTTGTGCCTTCGAAATCAAAGGAATAAAGTGAAAATAAGATTAAGTTTTCAAATTATTAGTCAGAATAGGAAATGAAAAAGTAGGAAATGGGGCCTAATTAAAATTCAGTTATATGTTTTTTGTTTTTGGATGGAGTGATTATGCTTTTGAAAATTTCTTTTTAGCTTATGCTTGGTTTTATTGATGTATTTTTTGTATAGGTCAAAGAAGTGGCTCCTGCTGCAAGAAGAAGAAATGCAAAGCTCTCTTTTGCTTTTGTGTTTCCTGATAAAAATGGCCGTTTCAAAGTTCAAGAGGTAAATCTCCTCTCTATGTGGCTCCTGCTTATCACTCTAGTTACTGCCATGGTTTTCTTCATGTGCATATATAATAATATATATTTAATTTTAAATGCCATGTGTTGTGTTTTGCTGTTTTTGGGTGAGTTGTTTACAATCATGATTGTGTCTCACTAATGACGCGTCAAATTGGTTTAATTGTGATAAATACTACAACATAGGTAATCTGCATATTGAGTTTTTTGTGCTCTCCACAAAGTGCCGTGACTGCATTAGCAGCTTTTGTCTGCAATTTTCTGCATGTCAATTGCAATGTTATTGCAAGTACAATATAAAATCTTTTGACTAGTATTATTGTCAGGCCATCCGATACATATAATATTTATCATAGGATTCTACACTTAACTAGTCTTTTTCTCAGCGGAACAGAACAGAGCATAGGTCGAATGTGTTATGAATATATACACAAGCTTAATATCACTTCAAAATTCATATATTGGAGTTGTTTATTTTCATTTCATTAATTTTATTTACTAAGCTAATAATTGCACAAACACGTGTAATTTATAATATATTTGCAGAATCATTTGTCTGAGAACTGATTTAAACATGTTAAAAGGGAAGGAAACCTGCCAGAAAGTGAAACTCTTTTCTCTGATTTTGTTGTTTAAACTAAAGTTAATATTTTAAGCTGATTTTGCCCATTTTGCACAAGTTTGAAAACTTCATTTTTGCTAGTTCTTGCAAAGTGGAATGCACTTACTGGTACTGTAGTCGAGTATCATTCTGGCTCTGCACACACACCTTTGGCACCTTATTGATAACCCTAAAGCGAGGGAGAACATGAGTGTTATTTCTATTCTATTAATTGGAAAATTGCAGTTGAGACTTCGATAATATGCACGAACAAATATAGCAATTTATGAAGTTCTTTAATGTGGACCAATTTGGAAGTGTTAAATCACATTGAGAAATCTCTAAAACTGTCATCCATCTTACTTGCTAACTCACTGGGATGCTTTAATAGAATAACTATGAAAAATTAGTCTAATATAACTGTTTTGTTCCCCACCCCTTACCTCAAAGCATTGAAACCCCTTGTCCCCTACGGCAACCTTTGGTTACTATCAATATAGTGATTTAAAGCCAAATGTATATGCTGTAAAAAGTCTTCAATGTTAAGAGATCTCCATATTTCCAAAAAGTTATTCCCATCTGGGTTAATATTGCTTTACCCCCCCTGTAATATAGGCAATTTTTGGGTTTATCCCCTGTAAAATATTTTTTTTGATTTACCCCATGTAAATTTTTTTTTTCCAGAATACCCCCCTAATAGGCCATACAAAAACGAATTTTTATTTTTTTTTTCAGAAATTTTGGTTTTTGTATGGCCTATTAGGGGGGTTTTCTGAAAAAAAAATTATTTTACAGGGGGTAAATCAAAAAAAATATTTTACAGGGGGTAAACCTGGAAATGGCCTATATTACAGGGAGGTAAAGCACCATTAACCCTTCCTATCTTTTGTAAGTTGCAATCATGAATCATAGCTTTCATTTTGAATCAATCTAATATCCTATCTTTGTTACTTGATTGAACTATGAAGGTGGGCAAGACATTGTCTTATGGAACTGGAAGATTAGACGACGGCAAGGCTTTAGCTGATCTTGGTTTTGAGGTAAAGAATTATTCTTTATGCATTTATGCTTGCATTTCACAAATTCTTTTGCTGACTTTGTTTTTCAATGCGCAGATTGGTGATTACTTGGATGTGGCTATTCTGTAGTTTATGTCTATCAGTCTATGTAACTTTGTTATGTTTTGTGCTGCTCATGCATGATGGTCTTCAAATATTTGTGTCTATTTTGGAGTTAAAGACTTTTTAGAATGTTTAGTTGTTAATGTCACAAATTATAAATTGTCCAGTTTCTTTGCAAAAATGATGGATTGCCAATTGGCCAGCACTAAGAAATGAAAAAAAGAAAAGAGAGCAAAAATGATAGATTTGTTATGTCTAGTTTCTGTGGCTACTCGTTATGAGAGCAAAAAAGAAACGAGAAGAGAATGGTTTACCTCTATATACCTATTTTCATTATCAGCAATGATAAATAGACACAACAAAACCAACACAATACATACACTGTATGTTTATATGGTATTTTTCCTTTTTTTTTCCTTTCAGTTTTTACTTAGACTCTGTCTTCTCCTAGTCCCTGTCCTTGACCGTTTTGTTTCTCTCATCTCCACCATTACCGTTACACTCGCTCTGCCCTCTCAAATCTTCGGCCATCGCTCAACTGTGACCATCGTCTACCACTGTTGTTCTCTTTGATTTATTTCTCCGCAAGAGGAGTTCATGACAGATTGAGATTAAATCTGGAAGGATGGTGGTAATTATAGATGACGACGGTGGTTGACGAGATCTCAATGACAGTGGAGAAGACGAGATATGAACTTGTCGTTTTCCAGATCTGAAACGGATTTAAATCGACGACGGTGGTGGCGAGGAGAGTGGTGAGGACGACAGTGGGGGAGGACGACGGTGGTAGTGAGAGGATAGTGGAAGAATGGAGTTCTGCAGAGACACAGGGAAGAAGAAAGGAAGAAGATGTGTGTGGTGGATGTACAAAAATAACCCTGTTTTAAGGTTGAAAAGTCCAAAATGCCCATGATGTCTGTATTGTGTCAAGAAAAGTGTGTTCAGTTATCATTTCTCTTTCACTACATTATGCTCTCTTCCCTATATTTTTGTTCACGTGAAGACCAAATGTTAGTATAAAACTAGACTCTTGACCTGCGCTATCGCACGGGTACGATAGAGTTGAAGACTTTAATATATTTTTTAACAACTGATATTTAAATTGTTATTAACATATTAACTATATTATCTGACATTTGGATTGGAAGCCTCTAATATGGTCCTTAATATTACCTTTAATAGCAGATTTCAACAAAAAAAAATATTGTTTCTTGGTCCCACGTTAAAAAAAATCGTATTTAAACTGCAGCAATTGATATTAATTTGTGCCCTTTGTTTAACAACAAAAATTTGTCTGTGCCAGAACCATTTCTCTCCTCTCTTTCTCTTTCTTCATCACTAGTCTTCTCTCATTCACCTTCATCAATTGATTAAATCCCCGATTCTCCATTCTTTTTTTTCTTCTTCTTCTTCCCATTAATATAACAAAACCCAAAATATGAGAAAGTGATTTATTTTTCTCCTCCTCTCTGTTTCTGTTCATTGTTCAAGAATCATCCCTTCTTCTATCTGCGAAGCAAAAAGGCTCACTTTTAGTGGTCGAAGCAATTTCTCCTCTCGTTGGACATCTTAGCGAAGATCTTCATTCATTGATTGTTTCTCTCTATGCTTTACTTAATAATGCAATCAGCTTTGATTGCAACGACCTACTGTAGTCATAATCTTCATGAGTTTCTATGGCTATGCATGAATATTTTTTCTTCTATTTGATCAATACATGAATTGACCATGTTCTCATTTGGTTTTATACCTTCTAATTTTATTTTCTATTTTGCTATTTTTTGTTTGATTAATAACCGTGAAAATTAGTGTTTGATGTTTGTTTATTTGTTTTTGTGGAATATTAAAGAAATCGAAACAATTCTTTGATAATCAGGATTTACGAAGAATTTAACGAGGAGTATATGAAATTATTTACTTTTACTCAGAATGAAACAAAGTAATACAAGAATTTGATGAGGGATAAAGGCCATTCAATCGCACAAGAGCAAGCAAAGTCGGTTGTTCACAATTGGAAAACTAGTGAAAAGATAGTATAACAATTTGTCATGCTTCCACTTTGTCCGGTGGTGTTCCTTGCACTCCTTGTGCATCGAGCTTCCACTTTGTTAACAATTTGTCATGCTTCCACTTTGTCCGGTGGTGTTCCTTCCACTTTGTTAACAATTTTGATTTGTGAAAAAAAAAAAAAAATTTGTCATGCAGTAGTCTTATCTGGATACATAACCCAGGGTTATTTAATTTAGTTTTCTTCAGCAATGAACAGAAACAGAGAGAGGGCCATGGTCCGTTTGGAGAAGTAATATGCAAAGGGTAATATTATATGAACATGATTTTTTCTTTTTTGACAAAGTATCTAACAGACCAAAAACTTACAAAAATACACTATTTATAATCAGTGATATGTACGGTTCATATATTTATACACGCCCTTACATAAATAAATAAGGAAAAGGTTAACGGAACAACCATTTAGTTGTTCAGTCTCTCTCTGAGTCAAATTAATAGTTATTAAAAAATGTGTATTTTTATATCATTGTCAAATACGTTGTCTGTTCAAATAATATTCATTCATGAACAATAGGCGTCACACGCAGAAGGACATGCACAAACTAAATTGAGGGTCAAATATAGCAAGAACATTTGTGGTTGTGTTGTAGCCATTGTGGACTATAGCGGTATAGTTGCTCGGATCATTTTTTGCTATAAAAAACCACGTAGTTTTATGTTGTGGTTAATCTCAAGTTTTAGCTGTTCAAATAATATCCCTCCATGATTCAAGTTTTAAAATCATTTGTACACAACAAAACTTTTTCAACTGCCGATTGGAGATTGGACGACCAAGATCTATTACAACGTCATGTTGTAACAACATTAAATCATGTTTCATAGTTGCCCTTGTTACTAAATGAACAGATCATCCCGTCTTCGTGAGTATTTGGAAGGATCCGTATTATTTTTTTTCTTTCTAAAAAATAATTAATTTCTCTTTTTAAGAAAAGAAAAATATATTAATCAAAAAAGAGCAAAAAGTTGGGAGGAAACCTGACCCAACAACTACACAATCGATCATTAGTTACAATAACCATTAACGAATGAACAGACCTAGAACATAACAATATTCACGACCAACACCTTATGACAAATTACAAAAAAAGTATAACCACCATTTCGAGCTAAACAAATCTAGTCTGCATCAAATCAGATCTAAGACATTCGAACACCTCAAGCGCAAGCCACTCATCATACCACCATCACATCTTTAGTAAAGGATTTGGATATTGTTAAGGGCAGTATGAAACATGTTAGAGAAAGTTAAAAAGAATAACACTTTTAGAGAAATAAAGGTTTTCGATTGTTCAATTTGTTTTAATTGATATAATAGTATTTAAATTTGAGTTTGTCTAACATGTGCGATATTCCACATGTTAAAACCATTAAAAATGTAATTTTTTTTATTGAAAAACAACAATAATTTATGAAAAAGATACATATTTAATATTAAATATATAAATTCCAATGCAAACTTTTTTTTTTTTTTTTTATCTTTTTAACATGTATAAATTTGCACATGATAGAAAAACCCTTTAAATATACACTTTTTTGTCACTATTATTAGCAAAAATCTACATTTTAGATTCATTAAATAAACAATGCATGTGGTTTATAATATAGACCACATACATCATTTATTGAATAAATCTAAAAAGTTATATTTTTGTTTATAATAGTGATCAGAAGGTATATTCACCAAACAATCATAGTATTCAAATATTATATCGATTTTTCTCAAAAAAAAAAAGTATCGATTTAATTTGCCATTTATCTAAAAAGGAAAAGAGACCTGTTACTTGTTAATTTAGAAGCAAAATAACCTCAATTGAATGAAACATAAAAAATCAATTGTTTGATATTTCTAGGTATTTGAATCATGGTTGTTGACAAAGAAAAATAAGAGAAAAGTTTATGTAATACAAATACATACATCAATCACAATTATGTATAAAAAAAAAATACATCAATCACAATTTTCTTCTATTAATATATGCATATTATATATATAAATGTTTATCGATGCATTAAATTATTATAGTAGTATATGTTACCCCCTCCGCCTTAAATTATACGTTGCTTTGAAAAAATTGTCTCGAATTATATGTCGCTATGAAATATTAATGATATTTTTCTTATTATATCCTTAACTTTTATATTACTCTATCTTCTTTCAATTTTTCATTTATCTTTCCCATATCATTTATTAAGGACAATTTTGTAAAAACAACTCATAATATATCTTTCCTATACAAAATTAATTATATTTCTTAATACGTGTGAAATGTCCAAAACGTCATATAATTTAAGACGGAGGAAGTAATATTTAGAGGGATAACATATGAGAGAACAAATAAATAAGTAATGTTTTTTTTTTGAATAAAAATTAATTTATAATTTATGCATAGAATAATAGAAAGTTACAAATTTTATACGATTATTTATATTTTTTTTTATAGATAATAGATACATAATACATATATCTAACAAAGGTTAAAAATTACAATCACTTTACATTTCTAGCATATATAATATTTATTCTCACATAACATGTATGACTCAAAGACTCATATTTAATACACGAAGAAAGAGGAAGATATATATTCTTTGTAAGATATATTAGTGGTTTGTGCATGTTGTTGCTGATGCTATTTGTGACTGAAATACATGACTGCAAAAGTCATATTCAATACCGGAAGAATATGTGAGATATGTATTTTTTTTTGTTGCAATATATATTGATGATTCATGTAGTTGATGTTGTTGTTTGTAATTAAAATGGATGACTTCAATTGTCATGTTTAATTAATGATATATTGTCTTTTTGTTTATTTTTTAATTTTTCTCTCCGTAATTTGCAATTTAAGTTTTGATTTAAATATGCATTTCGTCCTTACAAATATAGTGAATTTGACATTTGATCCATTTTTTTTTTTTAAATATACAATGACAAACATAAATTGTTTTGAAATTCTAGATGGTTTGACACATTTCATCCTACATGACACTTGATGACTGTGTAATAAATTCTAACAACTTCATGACGAATTTAAACCCTACAAAAATTGTGATTTTTTTCTTTTGGGACTTCGAATCCACACCCATTGATGGTGGTTTGCCACATAAACCTTAATAACTACGATTTTAAATATAACTCTAAGTAATACTCCCTACTAAATTTATTTTGGAATATTGAACACTACATAATTGATAATTTATTAATATTTTCACACAAAATGGACAAACTAACTATTTTTTTGGTCAAATAGTCCAATGACTAAAAACTCATCTTTTTAAAATGGATAAGTGGAGTGTCTATTGTTTAAACTTCGAGCTCTGTATATATTATGCAATATCCATACCAATCGAATTAAGCACACATTAAATTATACTAACAACTTTTCTTAATATATGTAAAATTTGTAATGAGAATTGTTTTAAGAATAAAGAGAGTATATTTTTTTTTGTACGAAGTATATAAGTTAGAAAAATATTTAAAACATTCTCATTTACAATCATTATTATTTTATTAAGTGAAATCAATATGAACCTTATGATTCTACCGGTAACATTTGAGTGATAGAGAATTGACATTGATGACATTAACCAACCACAATGTCACATATAACTTTTTTTTCTCTCTTTCACCAGAATTGTGATATTATGATTAATCAATGTCACTAATTCTATGTCACCCAAATATTATCCATGATTTTATATAAAGTTCATTTCTAAAATATGAGATTGATATTGATTTCACCGATAAAAAATTGAGCGGAGAGAGTGTTAGAGAGCCAAGCTCTCATAAAAAAAATATACAAAAATCTTAGTAATGAATATTTTTTTAAATGTAAAAATCTTAGTGATGAATTACTGTTTTCCGGTGTGGCGGATTAATAGCTGCTAATCCAATTTAAATCAGCAATCAAGTCAAAATAAGTCCACATAATCTTACTTGCCGACGACCAACGACGTCGTATCCATCATCAGCGCCGTTATCTGATTACGAAATCTCAACTATAAACATTTAATTACTTAAATAATCCCTCACATGATTAGATTAATCACCATAGAAAACGATAGAAACTGCAAGAAAATAAAAATACTGAAAAAAGAAAGTGTCAGAAACAACACAGAATATCCTCTCTTTCTGAATCATCTCTCACATTTTCATTTTTTTGGGAACTTCGAACTCAAACACAGTGTTTTTGCTTACACTGTTTGGATGAGAAACCCTAACTACTTCAACCGTTCATCTCTTTCAAGTTCGATCTCTCTCTCTCTCTCTCTCTAGTTGTTTCTCTCTCCTCTTACTGTGTATATTTTGTTTTTCTCAATTTTCGTCTTGTTTTGCAGGTTTTTGATACGCAATGCCGCCAAAGCGAGGGGTTTCCTTCGCTAAGAACGGAAGCAAAGGAATTCGTTTTCCTGTTTTCAGTTTTGTTCTTCTTTGTGTTCTTACGCCAGTTGTTTTCTTCTTCGGTCGAGGTTTTCACGTTGCTGGTTAGTTCATTACTTTTTTCTTACACGAACACTAATCACGGCACTTTTGAATTAAGAAAATGACATAATTGAATGTAATCACGGGTTAATGTAGTGTCATTACGTTTTCAATCAGAAGTGTCGGTTCTACATACTACTTTTGATTTTTTTGTTTTGTTTTGTTGCTGAATGTTTTTTTTTATTGAGTATGATTATGGAGTATTTTTTTTAATTGATTGGGTATACTTTTGTATTAGACGGGTTAACTTATACATTTATGATTTTTGAAAGTGTTATTGTATTTAATTGTTGCTGTATTGGGAATTTAGATGAAGGAAGGGTTATTAAGAGAATATAAGGTAATTATCAATAAATTGTTAGTGTTATTGACGTCACTATTTTTACTCGGATAGGAAAAAGGCTGTATTGCCGTTGCAACGTTATTTGACAATAGTTTGTACTAAATAGCGTATCTCAGAACAATTGCAATTTGTTCAAATTCCGCTACGGTATAGTGCTTATTAGCGCTGCTATAGCTGCTATTTAACCACAATGTTTTAAGTCTTCAATTTCTGCCAGGGATGGATTTTCTAGGTAGTATTGACAGTGCTAAACTTCCTTTTTAAGTGTCGCCCATAGATTTTTCTTTAGTATTTTCCTAATATACTTTCATTTTACAATCCATATACGTGGTGCACCGAAATTGATGTAGTCATGTATGGGAAAAAAAGCCTTCCTTTATTGTGATTCCTTGAAAGGTAATTTCTTAGTTAGTTAGTTAGTAAGTCATTTAGTTATGCGCGTAAGATTGGAGGCTATAAATAATAGAAAGGAGATTAGATGTGGTATCTTTGGTTTTGTAAGGAAATTGGAGTGGGTGAGCACCAAGTCTTTTCAATACATAGACTGTAATAGTTATTTTCAATCAATAGACGCCATTTCTTCTAACATTCAATCCAGTTTCTATCAACTGGTATTAAAGCTCCTATTTTGGTGGCTCATCCAAGTATATCAGCATTTTCATTTTGTAGCCATTAGAATCCCGAGGGAATAAAGGTATTGTATGTGATGGCCTTAAAAGGAGGAAAAGAATCAGAATGCATCCCGAGAAGAAGGCAGTGCTGAAGAGATTTGAATCTGAGGCTTGACTTTGTCTTCAAGATTTTGGATCTAAGTTGCAAGTGGGGGCGAAGTTCAAGATGAGAGCCAGGAATAAGTGGTGGGTGGTACAAATTAAGAAAGACAAGAAACAACATTTGGGAAGCAAACAAACTTGGAACTAAAGACAACCCAAGAAGTGAAAACACAATATTCACAACCTCTCAATATCAAGGGTCAATAATTAGAAAACATAAGGAAACACAAAGCAGCGAAGGTGGTGGAGAACAATATGAGTTAGAAAGACTACGGTCGACTCTAGACACAGGAGAGACAGAGAAAAGGAACTGACAGAAGCAGGTAATGGAGTGAAAGGTGTTGCCATGAGTTGTGCAATGGTGGAAAAGAGATGAGAGAACAAAGCCCAATTATATTTTTTGTGGGGCCTAGTAGAAGCATCCAAGGGCGTTGGTGTGGACACAAAGGTTGGGACGTTGAAAAGGGAAGAACCATCGATGATCTAGAAGGCGGGTCCTGAATGGGACAGATGCACTGTCGTCTCCACTTGAACTGTTTAACTCAAGCTTTACTTTGGAGAGTTATTAAAAAATGGTGAAGCTATAACTCTTGAACATGTCGATCAAGCTTCCTCCACCAAATACTTGTACCGGCATGGTGGCTGTGTGACTCTGGTGGAAGAAAAGAATCAGGGGGGTTGGTGCATTGCCGTTTTACAACTTCGAGGTTGAAGTTTCAACTTTCGAGACAAGAGTGATCCCATGCGTGGGGCCAGTTTGTTGTCCTGTTGGGCACAAAAAAGAAGAGGGTATTCTCGGTAAAGGAAGGATTGGCCAAGCCCAAATTAATGTGAAACTTATGTTTTAGCTAATAAAATCCTTCTTTGTTAGGCCCATAGTTGCATGAAAAATATAATTTAACTTGTCCACAGAGGGTACACCAAAGGTAAGCAAGCAGTTAGCATCTTTGTTGTTGAATGACAATTAATTGGGGGTGGAGACCAAAATTCAGGGTGAAAACATAAAGGGACAAAAGATCACGTCAAATAGAATAGCAGCTGTCAATAGCAATAGGATTTTGTCACGGCATGGTGGCAAACTTGCATATTTGTTGGCTTTGCAGTCGATGGGACTGATAGATACGGCCCATCATTAACAAGATTGGCTGTGCAACTCTAGAACCTCTGAGAGACATTAAGCTGCCACCACAAAAACCTTCAAATTGAAGTCCTAATAATAAGGGCATGTCCTAAATGCGCATTTCACAAGAGGAGATGAGGGCTTTGGTGAGCCCATGTATTCATCATGTTCACATTGAAGACAAGGTGAAATGGGATATTAAGTATTGATCTCTTAGGTAGTTAATTAGGGGTGAGTGATGAGAGGCTACAAATTACTTCCCTTACCAGCACATCTGTAGGTCTTTACACCTGCTGATATTATCAAAGGCAAGATTCTACACCTTCTCACAATAGGCGCTACCATATATACTTTGTTATACTTCTAATGAAACAAAAGTCATTTGGTTTTGAAGCTTGTCCTTAATTTTTAAAGATTATCCTTAAATTTGACAATATATTATGCTTATATTTATTTGATGTGCTTGATGTAATATGAAAACTTGTGGATAAGAATAAGGCTGTCAAAAAAACCCCAAATTGAAAAGCCCCCTTTATTGGACCCCCTGTTAGGCCCCATTGGCCCCAAATTTTAGGCCACCTAAAGTTGACAGCTCTAGATAAGAAGAGCAAATTTTGTTGTTGCTTGTTGGGGTTTTGTGCTGTTGGAACTTCTGTGATGGCATAAAATCTGTGTATTAGTGAAATAAGAATTGAAATATTTTGTCTATTCTCTTTAAGTGACCGGAATATCAACTTATGTTGTTCCAAGTGGATAAGTAAGGAGTTTGGTTCCTCTTAAGTAAGGTCTTGGGTCTAAGTCTTCTGAATTGAAAAAAAAAATAGTTGTATCCTTTTAAGCGAGTTCACTTGACTTAACTGGTATTAGCTGGGATCCAATGTGATATTTGGATAGTCTAAAACATAAACACGCACTAGAATTGAACAGGGAGCCTTGGTGCAACAATTAAAGTTACTATTATGTGTCTAGAGGTCGCAACTTTGTGCTGTGACATTAGACTCTTGCAATTGTAAGGTAAAGGCTGTCTATAAACCTACAGTGGGTCCATTCCTGGATTCTTCCATGGTAGGAGCTTTATAGAATAGATTGCCCTTTCTTCTCCATGTTGTAGAATTGATGATCGAGAGGCTTTGCCAGTCCTCATTTGCGCTAATAGACTTGAAATGTGCTTCATCTATCTTCTGTTTCTTCCGTCTATTTCACTTCAATGAGAAAGAGAAAAACAAATCTATAAGTGTTATCAAATAGCGGTGTTATAGCATTGTAGTGTAGCGAAAATTGAAAGAGTCGCTATTGCTCTGTGATAAGCTAATTTAGTACAAAGTGTTTTCAAATATTGGGGCTATAGCATTGTAGTGTAACGAAATTTGAACAAACTGCTATTTACTACGACTGAAATTGACACAACACAATTGCTATGTATTTCTTTACATGCATATTTATTAGTTTAAGCCGGTCTACTTACTTGAAATGCATTGTGCAGACCAAGATGACATTTCAGCTGTTGCAAATAGACAGGTAGCTTGTTTTGTGCGATATTGGCTATGTAACTAAATAATGGATATCACTTAGAGATTACTTTTTTGTTTGACTGGAATTAACTGTTGACTGCAGCCAGCTGCCAAATGGAGAGAATGGTATGCGTTGCAAGACCTTAAATCAACTTTTTCGAAAGAGGCAAGTTCAGGCTTATAAACAGTTGATCCATCATTTAATTTTTTCACGTAAGAATTTTCTAATTAATGTTATATTTTAGGTTTTTGATGTTATTGTATCCAGCACAGATGATACGGGGCCTTTGAGTCTTGACAATTTTAGAAAAAATATGTCTGCGTCATGGAGAGTTGTTGGATTAGAGACTTCAAATGCTGCCTATGAGGTTTGGACTGATGTGCTTCTGCATGGAAATTTTAATTCCTGTATTTAAAAGAATTTAAAAGAAGTATAAAAAGCCATTATTGTTTTATTGCGTCCAAATGTTAATTCATGTTTGATTTTGTAATTAAAGGTAAAGCAACCAACAACACATGTTACACAAGAAAAACCAAAGGTGAAGGAAGGAAGATCTTCAGGTGGTATCACACTCTATACTGTATAATATGCATGTGTTGTTGCTTAATTTACACTCCAACTATTTTTTTGTGCAGAGGGTCTTACTCACTGGACTGATAGCCCTACACGACAAGTCCGAAGGGTGAGCATCATTTTGTGACATTTTCTTGTTAGAACTTGCACCATTTTAGTTTTTATTTTTGACAACAACAAAGGAAAAAGCAAGGGCCCGTGTTTCATGTTTACATTTTCACTTCAACTAATAGACATAAAAGATATAGCTCTAGTATTTTCCTCACTATTTGATTTTACAATTTTTGAAAAGATAGTCTAACCAATTTTACAACAGTGTTTTCATTGGTTCTAACAATACATTCCTCTCTGATAGTCTTCCGTCTTCTCTCATAGAAAATGTTTATTACGTGAATCTTCCATCTCCTTAAATCTTAGAAAATTTAAAACTGAAAATATTTCAGAAAGTAAACAGTACTTATGTTTTCCACCTCAAATGATATTATTTTACAACAGTGTTTTCATTGGTTCTAACAATACATTCCTCCCAGATAGTCTTCCGTCTTCTCTCATAAAAAATGTTTATTACGTGAATCTTCCATCTCCTTAAATCTTAGAAAATTTAAAACTGAAAATATTTCAGAAAGTAAACAGTACTTATGTTTTCCACCTCAAATGATATTAGCTTTTAGCTAAAAATAACTTTTTGTTCATAGTACATTTTAGA
>Ga0315915_1000183_pt1 | contig 53524 bp, 29 predicted proteins | sample MpolbnodulesMG_FD_207738 | JGI IMG/M metagenome (GOLD analysis project Ga0315915, IMG submission 207738) | Medicago polymorpha root nodule microbial communities from Los Angeles, California, United States - branched nodules | ecosystem: Host-associated > Plants > Roots > Nodule | place: USA... | reverse complement strand
GTTTTTAACCCTTAAAAACCAAATCTCTACAATCAAACTTTCTTCTAATCATCTCTTAAAAGTTAATTAAATTGAACAACTCCCTGTTGGAACGATACTCTATTTCTACTACTTCGGTAAAACCGTACACTTGCGGTTTTGCTCATCAGGAAGAAGAGCTATTAGTCATCAAATCTATTCCTCAATATGGAGTAGTGTCAAATCTGAGAATGGATTTATAGAGGAGAATTGCAGATGGCTCATTGGATCGGGAGAAAACATTAACTTCTGGTTGGAATCTTGACATGAGGCTCCTATGGTTTCTATTTGTAATATTCCAGAAAATGTACATAATAATCTGTCAGCTAAAGTTAGTAATTTCATTATTGACTTCAAATGGAGAATCCCCAACTCAGTGGAGGATGCATTTCCTAACCTTAGACAACTTGCACAACAAATTACTCTTGCTTCTGATCATACAGAAGATGTGTTACTTTGGAAACACTGCAATTCCGGTGTATTATCTTTAAAAGAAGCCTTTTTATTCAAAAATGGACCTGTCCAAAACCTAACTTGGACAAAAGCTATTTGGGGACTTGACATTCCTCCTTCAAAGTCCCTCTTAATCTGGAGGCTGATGCACAAGAAGGTTCCAACCGATGAAAACTTGAATTCTAGAGGGTGCTCTTTTCCCTCAATGTGCTCCACTTGTAAGTCCTTTACTGAATCATCTATGCATCTTTTCTTTGAGTGCTCATTTGCATTAAAAATGTGGTCTTGGTTAGCTTCCATCATCAATGTGCAAGTTACTTCCATAGATGACATTTGGCCCATCATCAATAGAAACTGGTCCCCTCAATGCAAAGTTGTGGTCCAAGCTTGTATTATAAACATCATTATTGTGATATGGTTTGTTAGAAATCAGGCGAGATTTCAAGGCAAAATTGTTCACTGGAGGTCTGCTATTAATATGGTCATTACAAGCGCTTCAATTTCCGGCAATCACACAAAACAGACCTCAAGAATTAATATGTTGGAATTCTCCATCATGAAGGCTTGTAGAGTCAACATTAAGCCGCCTAAAGCCCCTATAATCAGAGAAGTAATGTGGTCTCCTCCTATCACGTCTTGGATTAAGATAAATACATATGGAGCTTATGTAAAAAATCCAATAAGAGCATCAGCTGGAGGAATTTTCAGAGATGAACATTGTGCTTGCTTGGGGTGTTTTGCGCAGTTCTTAGGTGTGGGAGATGCTCTCTTTGCAGAACTATCAGCTGCCATGTCTGCTATTGAATTGGCAGTTTCTAAAGGTTTCTTCAATGTATGGATGGAATGTGATTCACAATTGGTTCTGCAAGCCTTGAGATAAGCCTCAATTGTCCCTTGGACTTTACAGAACCGATGGCATAACTGTGTGAATATGACTCAAAACATGAGATTTTTTGCTTCTCACATCTACAGGGAAGGTAACACATGTGCTGATGGTCTGGTCAATCATGGGCTTTCTTTGTCTTCCTTAGATTTATTTTGGTTTCCTAATGCTCCTAATTTCATTAGGGGGGAGTACAGTAGGAATAAGTTGGGTATGCATAATCTCATATTTATCACCTTTTGAGAAGGTTTTGGCCTAGTCCCCCTTTTCTTTTTTGTATTTCTTTTTTTATTATCTATATATCCTAATCAGATGCTCTTTGCATCTTTTCTTTTAAAAAAAACAAAAATACAAAACTGCAGCACTTCTAACTTCCATCAAGTTAACTATAATTAACAAAAGCCACACAAAAATACAAAGCAAAGTTGTCCCGCAAAAAAGGCAGTGTCCCTAAGGTCTTCCTTTTCATGAGTCACCGAAATTTGTTGTGCATCCCCAATGTGTCAACTTGGCTTCAACCTCGACTATGAGTTCTATCCAAAATTACATATTCTAAAGATAGAGAAGTCGGAATGTAGTCCAGTTGCTGTTACATATGATTAGGAAGGTTAAATAAACTTTTTCAAAAGATAATTTAAAAAATATATTGTACAAATGAATGAAATATTTGCTTACACTCAACAAATGAGCAAAAGTGGAACTTGAATAAAGGGGATGTGCACCTTCATTGAGATTTTTCCTTATGCAGTATAAGTAACATATTTATTATTGAAACAATAAGTTTTACTTGACAAGTAAATCCCAGTGACAAGAAGTAAATGCGAGAGCTGAAAATACAAGCACTAAAGGAGGCTAAACTAGACCAAAAAACAAAAAAGTAAAGCATGCCAAAAGGAGCAAACTAAAACATTCAGCACTACACCACGACACCAAAATTAACTAAACAACATAAAAAGACATTAAAGTCATTTCTCAATTTTGTTATTTCAAAAAATGATTAAATTAAATGTATAACAAATCAACATGTTTGATAGAAATGATTTTAGAACTAGTGGAAAAACCATGAGTAGAATGCTTCGTCCTTACAAGAACTTAGAATATTTTATTTAACAATGTTCTAAAACAAAAGCAACATTGGTATCAAGTTTTATGTACTTCAACCTAGTTGAGTTGGTAACGTTGTTACTTTGAAACTTTGGAGTGCATTACCTTATGGTCTCATGTTTGATTATCCTAATGTCAATTTTGATAGATTAATTTGACATTCTAAAAAAACGTACTTGGTGTTGTTTTAAGTTTATAGAAAAACTTTTGTATGACCACGCGTGACACAATGCTCTTATTGTCAACTTTCACCCCGTCAAATGCCATACACGGCTATTGCTGCAAATTGAATTTCATATTCTAAATAAAGGGAATATGGCTTTTAGTTAATATTGTTTCTATCATTCTTCATGCATATTAACACAAATTGTTGCAAATTAAAACTCATATATAAATAAACTTTGTGCATGGGTAGAAATGAAATGAGGCGAAAAAGAGAGAAATAAAAAGCGAAAAATTGGAAAATGGAAATTGAGAACAAGTAGAGTGAGACCTTTCCTTCAAAAAATAAGAAAGTAGAGTGAGACCTAACCATCAACTCCGGTGAAAAATGGCGGCAGATTTACCACTTTCCCTACACCACCACCACTTTTATTTTCCTTTCGCTCCATCTCAGCCAACTCAGATCGGCACTTCTTTAAGCCGGAAAATTATCACAAATATATTAATAAAAAAAATCATATATTTTAAATGATATGGTATATAATCTGATGATGGTTAAATATAACATCTATAATATTAAAAATAAAACTTCAAAATTTCATTTAAAACATGTGATTCACTCGTTAATTTTTACTCGTGTCTATTTATGAGACTCATTTACTAATCTCCCATTTATGTCTATATATAACTAATCTCTCACTTATGTCTATCTCAACTAAAAATAAATAATGGGAACTTAAGGTTAGAAGATTGACTTTTAAATAAAAGGGTCCAAGTCATGCTAGCAAACGGTCTAGCGTTTTAACCTCAATTCAGAAAGCCTAGACAAAAAAAAGATTTAGCTGCGCACACACGTCAAACCAATCATTTTAAAAAAATATATTTAATTCATTTTCCTTTTAGTTTTTTCGCATGTGTGTTTTAATCAATTTTATTTAAGTCTCTGATCAAACAAATATCTCTCTATGAACTTTTACATTAAGTGTATGTTTGATTCTGCAACAACATTAATTGTAATGAGATAAAATTAAAGTGACTGAAATATCATTGCTTTCAGATCTATAACATTCACGTTCAAATCATTGATTGAATAGACGATCTAATTTCAATAGATATAAAGTGAAAACGGCAACAAGACGGAAATAAAACAACATGCACAAGACAAAAAATAACACATCACCATATTTAGACGACAAAATCACAAATATATATATATATATATAAGACCGAAATTAAAAACAGAAAACTAAGACCGACTTATCTATCTCTAACGTTCTAGGTTGTTGACCATTCCAAGTTTTTCAATCTATTACGGCTCCTATCAGCACCTTTATTGATAATGAAATGAAGTACTCTTTCTTCTAGAAAAAGGAAAATCATAAAAGTAGTGCAGCGGATTTGAATTCTTTCATGAAAACCATACAAATAATTGAATTTGTTTCATTTCTCAATTTTGTTATTCTAAACATGTATAACAAATCAACATGTTTGATAGAAATGATTTTAGAACTAGCTGAAAGATCGGGAGTAGAATGATTCGTCGTCCTTACAAGAACTTAGAATATTTTATTTATCAAGGTTTTTTCTATCAAGGTATTTATCAGTGTTCTAAAAACAAAAGCAATATTTTGAAATCAAGTTTTTATGTACTTCGTGTTGTGTTAAGTCTACAGAAAATCTTTTGCTTTGAAAAAAAAAAAGTACAGAAAATCTTTTATGACCCATGCTTGACACAAGGTGGCATTTACCATGGGAAGGGTTAATCCTTTCCCATGTTACTTTTTAGCCTTAGATATAATAATAAAATAATTCAATGATTGTGATCTTTTACTTGCTACTCTTTTTCAACTTTTTGGTTTTATACTTGAAACAAAAATTGAGACCCCACAACATATAAAATAATGATAAGTGAGTGAGCCATTTTTATGGGCTTGTGGCCATCTGAAAATAAACTCATAAAACTTGGATGAACACTCTATCAAAACCCCCACATACAAATTTCAATCTCATCATATAATCAAAACATTACATAATATTAAGATAAATAGAATAAACTATAATGTTTTTGTAATGGGCCACGACTAGTAAATATTATTTGATCATAAATTTGAATGATATAGTTTACGTAAATTTTTTTTTGAATGATATAGTTTACGTAAAAAAAAAAAATTGAAAGCTGGTATATGTGTTTTGAAGGGAACGCTAGTATATGAAGTTAATCAATTTTCGCTGTTTTTGTCAAATTAAAAAAAAGGTTAGATATCAAAACAAAAAAAAAAGGTGATAAATTATTTACGTGTAAATGGGTGAGGTGCATATATGATTTCGTAAAAATAGGGGTGTACTAGTAAATTTGTTAATACTATTAAATATTAGCTTTTGTAATCATTGAAAAAACAAACAAAATAAAAGTAACTTGTTTGAGTGCCACATGAAGGTGAAAAGTAACCTTTCCCGTGGGAAAGGATTAACCCTTCCCATGGTAAATGCCACCCTGACACAATGCTCTTATTGTCAACTTTCATCCCGTCAAAAGCCATGCATAGGGACCATAATACACACTCGTTAGAAAGCTACTTCCGATTAGAGCATCCACGATGGAGACACTTATTTTTTGTTTTTAAATGGGTCTCACGTATACCCATCACTCATTTATAATTTTTTAATAGTAGTATTTAATAAGCACTCAATCACTCCAACTCAGATCTCACACAAAGTTATTAAATGGGACCCATTAATCAACTATCAATAACTTTATATCATTATATTTCAATTTTTTAATATTAAAAGAGTGTGGGTCACGCTTAAAAGTGGAAGGAAGTCTTAAGTAAGACCCCGAGTCTTATAAGACCCTGAAAAAGATTCTCCCCATTAGGGGTACTTAATAGGTTCCGAGTCTTAAATAGTTAAAACTCTCCTAATGAAGATGGTATTAAGAGGTTTTGACTTCGGAGTCGGAAGGGAAGATACTCTATCCATCTCAATTCTCAAATTATTATATATTTTCGGCATTTTAGTCTTATAAAAAAATATAATTAATTTTGTATAGAATATTATGAGTTGTTTACGAAATTGTTTTTAATAAATATTAAGAAAAAAGTAAATTAAGAAATTAAAAGAAAAAAGAGTAATAAATAGTATGTTTTAATATGTGTTTCGTCTCTGCAATTAGGAGTCATTTAAAAAATGGTCTCTCTATTCCTTATTTACACTTCCAAAAGTTAATCATTTAAAATTTTGTCGTACACCCACTTAATTACTGCCACGTCATCAAAATTAACAAAAGGGCATTCGAATGGACAAAAGTACCCTCATCATCCTTCCTTTTCCATTGAACAATGCATATGGAGCACTATTCATCTTCTTCAATTTTTCAGGAAAATTAGCGTGAGCTTCCTTAATTAAAATTCTAAGATATTGGCCAGCACAGAAAGCCTTAATTTACAATTATTTAACCATTACTTACACACACAACAATAGACGTGAAGAACGATAAAGGAAGACGAACCAGTGAGTGGATGTGGTCGACGAACAAACCAATTCACAATTCACAAGTCAATTCCACGAATTCATTAATACAAACCCTTCTTCTTCTTCCTCCAAATTCCAATTCAAACGGAATTTACTCTCACTATTAAAGTGAGGTTTCTCATTCTAGTTGATTTATACATAGATTATAGAATACCAAACCCTTGATCTTCTTCTTCCCCAAAATTTCAACACCACAGCAACAGCAGCCCACGATGTCGTTTCAAAGTTATCAACAACCGCCGGATTTACTCTCTCGAACGGCGGCAACCACCCAGCAGCAAGATCTCCGCCTCTCATTGCAATCTTTTCAAGATCCATTATGCTTCGGAGCCACCACCACAACAACCACCACAACAACAACCAAGTTCTTTTCACCGGAAACTCCTCCCTTGGTTACGACGGTGGTGGAAGTGGAAACACTTTGTGGTCTGAGCAACAGCAGCAGCAAGAGGAACATGATAGTGGTAGATTGCATAGAATGATGGCTTGGAATGCTAATAATGTTAATGCTAATGCTGCAGATGGTGGTAACAGTGGCCATGGTGCTTAGGTGTGGTAATGAAAAAACTCAAATTTGACAGGACCAGTGAAACACACAAACTATTGAATTTGTCCTTTTGCAGCTGCCTCGTTTTCTAGAAAGAGCCAATGGAGGAGGGGTGTTTTTGTCCATTCGCATGCCCCTTTTACTAATTTGATGACGTGGCAGTAATTAAGTGGGTGTAGGAACGAAATTTTAAATGATCAACTTTTGGAAGGAAAAATTGTCATGATTAACAAATACAATGACCATTTTAGCAGAGACGAAACACATCTTAAAGCCTAAATAGTAATCTTTCACTTGTGTCTATCTCAAATTCTCAACTAAAAAAAATAATGGGAACTTAAGGCTAGAAGATTGACTTCTAAAAAAAAGGGGTCCAAGTCATGCTAGCAAACGGTCTAGCCTTTTAACCTCAATTGAACCTCTGATTGGTCAGAAAGCCTAAATAAAAAAGATTTAGGCGCGCGCACACACATCAAACTACATATTATTCGATCATTTTAAAAATATATATTTAATTCATTTTTCTTTTAGTTTTTTCACATATGTGTGTGTTTTAATCAATTTTATAAGTTTGCGATCAAGCAAATATTTCTCCAAACTTTTACATTAAGTGTATGTTTGATTCTACAAATTCGAATGCAATGATATTCCGTTCCCTTTAATTATATCACATTAAGTGGATTCATTTAATCTATCACAACTTTTTATGAGGGCATATTTGCCAAAACAATAAAAAGATAACAACAATTAATAATTTCATTGGTTTTGTTGTTTTTTGTTTTCTTCTCTTATAATAAGGACCGGATGGAGTAGAAAAGTAGTATTAATTGATATTATAAAATGACGTATAATTTATGACAAATTATTTTCTTCATAATGAGTTATAATTTAGAACGGAAGAAGTAAATATTTAGTAAAAAAACTTTCTTAATAATTTACTAAAATATCATTATTAATTATACTTAATGAAGTGGTTATAAATGATTGAAATGCAATAAATAAAAACATACTCGTGAAAAAAAGTAAAATATTACATATTAGTATTATTAAATGGACAAATAACTAGTTATAAGACGGAGGGAGTACATGAAAGTTTCTTGACCAAGTATTTATAAATGTCCATGCTAAAAGGCAAAAGACGCAAAACCAAGAAGAGGCAATACATTCTCTAAAAAAACAAAAAAAGAAGAGGCAATACATAATTTTGGTTCCTTCCATCCATTGTTGGTTGAACGAATATTTCTGCTATAGTGCTATTGCTAATGTCCCATCCAACATCTCCAACGTATGATGTGTTCCACTTCCTAAGCCACTCGTCACAACTTGAGAGAGGTGATGAAATTTCCCCATCCCTAAGGAATATAAAGTAACCATTTATAAAGTTTTTACCAAGGAAATCCTCTCCCGAATTGCCCTCTACATCCCCTCTTAAAAGTCGGTTCCTTCCAATCTAAAAGTCGTACATGGTTGATGGGGGAATTAATTGTTCACAAATGATTTTGACAAATAAAAAAAGCTAATAAATGGAAAGGACATAGTAATGCTGGCTCATTAATTTCATAAGACTTAGTCCTTAAAAAAAAATCATAAGACTTATATATGGCCGAGTTAAGATATTCTTCATTCATGTCTTTTGTCATTTGTTTCATTTAAATAGACAAAAAAATATATATAAAAAGTAAAAAAAAAATTAATGATAGTAGGATCCACTCAATGATAGAATTCACAATTTTTTTTTATCTCTTTCTAAAAATATGAAATTTAAAGATTTCAAAATTAAGAATACATAATTTATTTTATTTTTATTTTTGGTTTCTTATCTTGTGTCTTAAGAGAAAATTTGAAAAGAGCATAGTAAATCGATGAGTTATTGGGAGAAAAAAAGTACTAAAAAATAAACAATTTTCATTTTAAAGTTAAACATGGTTTTAGTCCCTACAAAATTATGATTTTCTAAGTTTAGTCCCTATAAAATATTAATGGTAATTTTAGTCCTCCAATACATTTAAGTTTGTAAGAATAGTTTTTATTTTGATTTTTTTTACAAGAAAATAGAGAATAAAAGTGATTAAAAAGATTTTAGAAACTAAATTTAAAAACTTATAATTTTGCTGAGATTAAAACAATATTTAACCCTTTTTTATTTATTTAGGTAAGGACTAGAGTAGTGGATATAATAACGACACAACTTAGCACATCCTTTTTTACTCTCTCCGTCTCACAATAATTGCCTCTTTAGCATTTTTTTTTCTCAAAATAATTGTTACTTTAAACTAACAATGCAACATTTATTCTTTTTTTCCCATTATTATACCCTTATTTATGAATTTCATCCAACTTAACTACTCCACTAATTACAATTAATAAAAGTATTTTAGTAAATGATATTAATTTTACCATTAAAATCAATACAATTAATCATTTCCTTAATAATCGTGTACAAATCTTAAACGATAATAATTTAGAGACGGAAGTTATTCCAAGCTGATGAAAACCATCGGCTCCTTTAATTTGCAGCAGACACTCCAATCTTAATCTTATCTTCTTAAATGAAGCGTTGAAAATTGAAATATTGGTGCAAACCAGTTGAGTGGGTCTCCATCTTAATCTGTCATTTTTTGCATGACTTACTGTAGCTGATTCTAAGTCAAGCAGAGAACAAGATACTCCGAAAATACATGGAGGTTTAAGCTCCAACAAGTCTTTATATATGTTCATGCATTCTAAAGGCAAAAGGCACACAAAACCAAGAAACAGTAAAGAAATTGAGCTCCTTCCGTTGTTGGTTACCAATAATTCTGCTGTAGTGCTATTGCTATGTCTCACCCAACACCTCCAACGTATGATGTGTTCCTCAGCTTTAGAGGAGAGGACACTCGTCACAACTTCACGAGTCATCTTTATAAAGAATTGAATACGAAAAGGATTAAAACATTCATAGATGATAAACTTGAGAGAGGTGATGAGATTTCTCAATCCCTGATCAAAGCAATTGAAGAATCATCCATTTATGTTGTCATTTTGTCCAAACACTATGCTTCTTCCTCTTGGTGCTTGGATGAACTCACAAAGATACTCCAATGCAAGAGGAGTTATGGAAGGGAAGTGATACCTATCTTCTATGAGGTGGATCCGTCAGATGTTAGGCATCAGAGAAATAGTTATCAAGAAGATTTTGTGAAGCATCAGCAACGATCCAAGGACAAAATAGATGTGTGGAAAGCTGCTCTATTCCAGGTTGCTGGGCTCTCCGGCTTGCATTCACAAAATATCAGGTCACTAATTTATTTACACGTTCTTGCCATTATTCCTCAACTTTTTCTTCAACTAATCATTCATGCAGCTTGGATCCCCTCTTGCCAATTTTTTCGGACAGCCACGTAGTAATTTCTTGATCAGGCAACTTAAAAAATATATAAATTTTAATTTTTACTTTCTAATTAAAAAATACTGAGCATAAATCTCGATTGTCTGATCTTAATCAAACCGTCATCAATATGATATGAGCCTCGTTAATTTATTGACCGTAACAAATCCAAGTTGTCATTCATGTGGGTTGAAAATTTATGTGTTTGGGTTTTAGATCCCCACCAGAACTGTTAGACTTAGATTTAAGTTCTCTTCTTCTTTTTGTTGCTAATAATAAGTTGCACCCATTTTAAAAGTGTTGGTGATAGTGTTGTTGGCACTATTCTATGGTTAAATTCACCTTTTGGAAGTGGTTTTTGAAAAGAAAAAAAATATTATGGTCACACCTATTCTTTCTATGAATAAGATTATGAACTTACTCTGTGTTAACACCGATAGTATCATGCGGTGGATTTATACAAGGGTTGGTTGACTGTGAGGTTCTTTTCCTAGTATTATTCTTCTTGTTTAACCGAGGTTGGGTGTTCTGATGTGAGGTTAGATAGTTTTTTGTGTTGATTTAATTCTTGCTCTTTTTTAATGTGAAATGATCATTTGATTTTGTTATCGCTTGATTTGAGTTTTAACTTTGTTTGATAGAGGTGTTTTATTTTAGAGAGTAAATATGTTTAGTTTCTTGGATTCTAAAAAAATATTAATTTTTTTAAAAAAGATTGCAAACCATATTGAAAAAACAATTGTTCCAAACACGTTTTTTTCTTCATCTCGGAGATGAATTTTAGAAATATGATTTCAAAACAGATTTTATTTTATTATTTTCTGAAAAGCAGTTTTCTTAAATTGATTTATAAAACAATTTTTAAAAACAAAATCAAACAGTCTCTAATGGTTTAGTTTTTTTTTTTCTCTCCAATATTTGGCAGACCAGAAAGCAGCCTTGTAGAAAAGATTGCAGAAGATATTTTGAAAAAAATGAATAGCTGTGTCTTAAGTGAGTATGAAGGAATGATTGGAATTGACGAGCATATTGAACGAATCCAACCCTTGTTGCTCCTCAAGTCGCAGAGTGTTCGTATCATAGGAATATGGGGCATGGGAGGGACAGGCAAAACAACAATTGCCAGTGCAATCTATCATAAACTCGCAACTCAGTTCAGTTGCAGAAGCATCGTTCTAAATGTTCAACAAGAAATAGAAAGAGCTGGACTAGACCATGTACGAAGAAAATATTTATCCGAACTTCTAGATGAAGACATTACATCCTCTAAATCCAATTTTTCATTTGATCCAAGGCTCAAACGGACAAAGATTCTCCTTGTTCTTGATGATGTGAAAGATTCTGATCAACTTGAAGATTTAATTGGAACACATCATAGTAACTTTGGCCAAGGGAGTAGAATCATTGTGACTAACAGAGACAAGCAAGTGCTCAAGAATGCCAATGCTGATGAAATATATAAAGTAAATGAGATGGGTTCTCAAGACTCTCTAAAACTCTTCTGTTCATTTGCTTTTAAACAAAACCATCCAATAGAACCTTATGTGAGTTTATCAAAAAAGGTATTAGATTATGCTAAGGGGGTTCCGATAGCACTTAAAGTTTTGGGCAAATTTCTTCAGGGCAGAAAAGAGAAAGCATGGGAAAGTCATTTGCAGAAGCTCGAAAAGCTTCCCCATGATGAAATTTTCAGTGCGTTCAAGTTGAGTTATGATGGACTTGACAGCGAGCAAAAGGATATATTTCTTGACATAGCTTGCTTTTATAGAGGAGAACTTGAGAATCGTGTAGTTCAAACATTGGATTATTGTGGTTTCTCTACTCGCATTGGAATCGAGACTCTTCAAGACAGGTGCCTTATATCTATTTCAAATGGCAGAATTCGGATGCATGATCTAATACAAGAAATGGGACATGAAATTGTTCGGCTTCAATGCGAAGATGATCCAGGAAAACGCAGTCGATTATGGAAAGCTGACGATGTTAATAACATTTTAAGTAAGAATAAGGTATATATCTCTCTCTCAATTACTTACAGTAATGGAACTACTTTTTTCTTGTTTTATCTCTAATAATTCCAATGTTTGCTTGCTTTTAGGGAACAGATGCAATCCGGTGTATATTCCTAAACTTATGTTATATAATGAAAGTTCAACTACATGCTGAAACTTTTAAGAAAATGCGTAATCTTAGAATGCTCCAATTGTATGATCTCTCTTGGAGCTCAAATGGGACCTTTCATGCATTTCTTGAGAGTCTTCCGGATGCTTTAAAATTTCTTTGTTGGGAGAACTTCCCTCAAAGATATTTGCCGCAAGCTTTCCCAGAAAATCTTGTTGCACTTGAAATGCCTTCTAGTGATCTTGAACAACTTTGGGTGGTGGATCAGGTATTTCATTTAAGCTTTATGTTGTGTGCTTATGTCGGTATTTTTGCACGGTCTGTTTTTTGGTAGTTAATACTTAATATGTCACTTGGTAATATAAAGAGTTTTTGTTAAAAAAAAAATATAAAGAGTTTTTCTAATTACACCTGTATAATCCTGGTTACACCTCAGAATGACAAAATTTCCCTTATATAAAATTTAATTTTCAAAAAGCATCTTCCTTCTTTCTTGGTTACACCCCAAAACCCATCTTCCGTCTTTCCTTCTTCAAGCAGATTTATCTCTTCTATGCAAGATTTCAAAGAAAATTCGAAGCAAATAAGGTTAGCAAGTTGTGTTATTCGATCGATTATGTTTTTCTTGACATGGGTTCCCCAATTTTAAGTTTTTTCTGGAATCAATTTGTGTTTTTCTTGTTTATGCTACTGTAATTTAATCTTAAACTCAGTTTAAGTAGATCATGTAAATTGATGTCATACCCTAAATTTTGACCAATTATATTCGCATTTTAATCAATCAGAACATTTTCTGTCACGTTTTAATCATTTAAAGCCTTTAGAAAAGTTTCTTGGAGGAAATTAGAAAAGAATACGGAATAGATAAGGCTCACATAACTATATAGTTATTTATTCCCCTAAAAGAAACTATATAGTTACTATAAGCCATAAGGCGTGTATCTCTTTTCTTTCGATAAATCGTTTTTTTTTTTTGAAAGGTTCTTTCGATGAATTGTTGGTGCTTTTTGCATCAATCTTGCTATAAAAAAAAAGAAAAGAAAATTGGTTATAAAAATGTTATATTGTTGATATTATTTAAAAAGATAAGAATTTATATTACTAGAAATATACTTTAATCAAAATTTCAAAATAATACTAGTTGTCTTGTTCAGAAAAAAAATACTAATCGTAATCTATACGCATTAGCACAAAAAAAAACAGATATACGGACACGAGGTATGGGTCTGTACACTAGTATATTTAAAAGGGATACAATATTTTGTACTGACTTTTTATATTTCTATTATTCCCTTATTTCAAACTCTTGCAATTACAATTATATCTTTGTATAATATTATCTAAATTTTTAAATAAAAAACATATAAATTCATTATAATAGAAACAATATAGTCAAAAAATTTATTTGATTACCGTATATTATAGAAAATTATATATAACTCAATATGATAGAATGAAAATGCATTTAAGTACAATAAAAAAACCGAAATTTTAGTCAAATTAAAATAAAGTGATTTGAGGTGTCTTGTACCTTCGGGTCATAAAATAAATAAATAAAGTGATTTGATAAAGTGTTAATAATTTTAGTGTGAATTTGCTGAATTTTTTTTAAGATAACACTTAGATTAGATCGATAAAATTCACATTCTTCACAAATTTGTTTTGTCAATCATGTTTTTTTTTTTTGGTTTAGTAATCTAGTGGCTAGAGCTCACACAATTAAATGTGGAGAAGTGGGGTGACTTGGGTTCGAACCCCAGCCCTGCATAAATTATACAATGACCCTACCAACTGAGCTAAGCTCACGGAGACGTTTTGTCAATCATGTTAATCTCAAGGGATCGTGACTCGAAATAAAGTATATTCATTTTGGTCTTGTATACTATAAACAAAAACAAACAAAAAAAACACTCTTTATAAAAGGGTTCTAAGAAATCATATTTTATTTTAATTTGACTTTGGAAAATATTAAAAACATTAGAGTATGAATACTTACGGTAGATGTCCATGTGACCTTACTTTAATTGACAAGAGATCGATCACATGATATATACAGAGGCGGAGTTAAAACTCGAAACACCTTAATTATTAACCTTAAAAGTAAATTTTAACAATTAGATTACTTGACAAAAAATAAATAAATAATTACGGTAGATTTAATCAAAGGGTAAGTATAGAATAATGAAATTAAATATAAAGGGAAATGCTTACTAATGCCTTTAAGAAAATGATGCATTCAACACATGCAAAAGTTAAAAAGTAATTTTACTTTATAAAGTTTACCAATTATTTATATTTTTAAATCCTTAACAAAAGTGTCTTAAAAGCAATTGATAGCAAGACTAATTTATGTTTATATTTGAGACATTAAAATTTTTTGTTTTACTTGAAGACGAGACTTAAGGGAGTGAGTACTTACAAATGAAATTATGGGAAATGCTATTTGGCACGATAAATTATTCGTGCAAATCCAACGAAGAGGTGAGAGCAAAGTTATTTTGACTTTTCAACAAGTGAATTTGTTAAATAATTTACAGAAAAGTATATTAAAGAGAACCACTTGGAAATTTATTCTCCTTGGTCATGATCACACAAGTCCTACATCCTATATTTTTTCTTCCTTCTTATGTAGGCCACTTTAAAGTCATAACCGACAAAATTATAGAAGAAAGAAGATATGAGATAACATGCAACCATGGTTTGGCTAAAAAAACACAACATAATTAAATTGGTCAATATTCATTTTATATAAAATCAAATATAAGAGAATAGCAACTGTTCGTTGGATTTGCACGACTGCATGTTTGGTGCACATAAGCATTTTCCTTTACCAAATGCATTAATACATATTCACCTTTATAAATGGGATTAAGTTTTCTTTCTTTAAAAAAAAAGGGATTAAATTCATTAATCTTTTGTTGATCATTTACTTTCTTTTTTAGGTTTTACCAAATTTGAAAAGACTCAACCTTCGTAAATCTTGGAATCTGATAGGAGTACCAGACCTCTCTTTCTTTCCAAATATTGAAGAAATCATTCTTAGTGATTGTGTAAGTTTGGTAGAAATCTACTCCTCTAGCTTCCTAGACAACCTTAACTGGTTATGTTTAGATGGCTGTACAACACTCAGGAGTTTGGTGATTCGTTGCAATATTCTACAGAGACCATCTGGACTAGTTGCACTCCATGGCTGTCGCAATCTTGAAAAACTTTTAATCAGCAGTAGAACTGGCGTGGTTCAATCATGCAACTGGCCTTTTTATGAGTCTGGAGTACGAGTTTTTCATGATAAACAGTTATTAAGGTCGAATGATGAGGGGGGCTACGCGATACTCGATCATGGTCTCTATTCTAAAAGTATTACTGAACTTTGTTGGTTAGATATTTCGAATTGCGAGTCCCTAAGATGCATGCCAGCAGAACTTTTAAATTTAAAGCTTCTAAGAAGACTTAGTTTCCGTGGTTGTTTAAAATTGGAGGAGTTACCTGAAATCAAACAGACAATGGAAAATCTAACAGTGCTTATCTTAGACGAAACAGCAATAAAAGAACTACTACCTTCATCCTTGCACCATTTGGTCGGGCTTAAAGAACTGAGCTTGCAAAGTTGCACAAGGCTTAAGACCATTCCATCTTCCATTGGAAACCTCAGCAAACTCATCAAGTTAGACCTTAGTGACTGTGAATCACTTGAAACTTTTCCTGAACTCAAGGTGACTATGGAAAATCTTGAAGTGCTCATCTTAGACAAAACAGCAATAAAAGAACTTCCTTCATCCTTTTACAATTTGACCGGGCTTGAAGAATTGAACTTGCGAAGTTGCACAAAGCTTAAGATTATTCCATCTTCCATTGGAAATCTCAGCAAACTCATCAAGTTAGACCTCACTAACTGTGAATCACTTGAAACTTTTCCTGAACTCGAGGTGACGATGGAAAATCTAGAAGTCCTCATCTTAGACAAAACAGCAATAAAAGAACTACCATCATCCTTCCACCATTTCGTTGGGCTTGAAGAATTGAGCTTGCGAAATTGCACAAAGCTTAAGACCATTCCATCTTCCATTGGAAACCTCAGCAAACTCATCAAGTTAGACCTCACTAACTGTGAATCACTTGAAACTTTTCCTGAACTCGAGGTGACTATGGAAAATCTAGAAGTGCTCATCTTAGACAAAACAGCAATAAAACAAATACCTTCATCCTTCCACCATTTGGCCGGGCTTGAAGAATTGAGCTTGCGAAGTTGCTCAAAGCTTAAGACTATTCCATCTTGCATTGGAAATCTCTGCTCACTCAGCAAGTTAGACGTTACTAACTGTGAATCACTTCAAAGTTCAAACTTTTTCTGAACTCGAGGTGGCTATGGAAAATCTAAAAGTGCTCATCCTAGATAAGCATTTTAAATCAACAGTGAAAGAATGTGGAATACATCCTCTGTATTCCAAAGAAAATAGAGTTATTGGTGAATAAACTGCCTTATCGCCAATACTTTTCCTTTGCAAGCTTTAAATGTTGAAATTTTCTTAGATAATTATCAGTTGAGACACTAAAAAATTCACAAGTACTCTGAACTGAAGTGAGCGCTTTTTTTACATTCTATTTTATGGATTTTGAAGTTTGCTTTATCATCATGCATATGTTAACTTGCTTTTTTTTTTCCCACTCCTACAGTTTCCTTTATTTGTTACGATTTTGACAACATTTTTTTTAGAATCATTTGAGTAAATAAAATCCCAATATTCCAAGTTTATATGTCAATGTTTTGACTTTTGAATAATTATTGTTACAATTAAAATTATAATTGAACCTCATATCATTGAATTAAGTTGGTGCATGCATATAGAGTTGTAAAACTATAAACATTTTGCTTCATAAACGCAGAACAACTAATTTCACATCATTGATCTTGTCAAGCTAGTTAACTTTGATTTTAATTTTACTTGTATTACAGACATTTGGTAGACACTGTTAAATGAGTTTGAATTTCATCTCAAAAGCTAGTTCAATGGATAAGGGTGTCCAAACATATTTATGCATCTAACGGCCCAGACCTAAGCAATGTAGGACTCCAAACAAACTCTAAACAGCTTCAACAGACGCAACTCAGAACCATCATGTTCTGTACTTCAGGCAGAAGACAAATCACCATTTGTCACAGAGGCTTGCAATAGTTAACTGTGGCTTGACAGTTAATTACAAGACCTTTTCGATTTTTCAATGAACAACTTTTTGAATAAGTTTAAGGCTTTATTGGTTGAGTTATGGAAAAGATACGAAGTATCAAAACTCTTGTTAAGCCTTCTTCCTGCTTGTGTTAGGTAAAGGTGTTTATTTTAGGTATGTCTTTTTTAACTTGTAGCGAACCTCAGTTCCATTTCTCTTTTTTGAATAGATGGTAAATGATAAACTATTCTCACTCACTTGGGAAGTTTCGGTTATTTGGCAGTAAGTTTTACAGTTGAGTCAATACGAAAATTTGTTTTTGAAATTTGACACTTTATCAATATAGTCTCTTGTTTGAACTAGGGTTAATAGGTCTTTACCCCCTATAATATAGGTTATTTCCGATTTTCCTTCCTGTAAATTTTCTTTTTTTTGATTTACCCCCTGTAAAAAAAAATTGTTTTGATTTACCCTCCTAATAGGTCAAACAAAAACCAATTTTATTTTATTTTTTTAAGTAATTTTCGTTTTTGATCAGTTTAGTCAAGTACCCTTGTCCGTTTTAGTGACTTAACAAAAACAGCGACACTGATGAGACACGTTGAATGTCTACTCTGATCACACATTTGTTTAAGCATTCTATATGTCTTCCATGTTGAATTAAGGTTGAATTAATTTGAGACTTGTTGAATTAAGGTTGAAGTAACCCTTTTGGAACACTATTGTCAAACGTGTCTATTTTTTTTTTCTTCTTATAATGAAGATTGAAGAGAGTAATATTTTTCTATTTTCATACGATTATTATTTCTTTTCACATTTTTGTCATTCAGATGTTCAGATTCAATTGCCTAACCTTTGGAACACTAAATTACCCTACGAAAAATACTATATTTTCTTCCTTTGATGCTAAATACTATATATTACATTGTACCAAAAAAAAAAACCATATATCACACTTCATTTTAAAAGCTACTACTTATATATATTTAATTTTTTTTTTATATATCATAAAAAAGTCCAATGTCTAGAGTTAGAAGAAAATAACTAACCTGGAGTTAGGAGAGTGACAACAAAATTATCTTTCATAAAGAACCTAAGTTTCATTCTTTGTATCGCCTAGTTGAGAGGCAAAAAAAACTTTACATTCTACTGCCGACTTGAAAATTAATATTGTAGGAGATTTAAATAAGTTTAGTAATGAGCATAATGGCGTTGTTGTGCAGTTGCAGGAATTTGCTAGAATGACTCTTAAGAGCCCAAGAACATAATTACAATGGATTAACATAAATAAGTTAGAAGAGAGGATGTTATAGTTCAAGTAAAATAATTCAGTTGACAACTGAGATTTCCAGAAAGCAGGTAAATTCTTGAAAGAATTTACATAACTTTAAACTAAAAATCACCAGCTTTAAAAATGGAAAATAAAATTCTGTTTATGTAACAGCTGAAAAATGCTGGCTGTTGGAATAGTAGTGAATTTAAGCACAAAACTTCTGCGCTGAAGCATCAAGAAGGTTTTCTGTTCAGCTCTTTCAATATCGCCTCTGACAACTGCTTAGCGTTATACTCGACTCCGAAGCATCTCACAACCTCCATGTCAGGGCTCAACAGATACCTGATTGTTTTAACACCGCTTATATCTATGTTAAGTGCAACCATACAGAACATGAGAAGGAAAAATATGAGGGTGGATCAATGGCTTACATGTTATATATGGGAAGTGTCAACAAGATAATCACCACCATCATCTTCTACCTTTTTAAAATACACACGATATTGTTGTGCCATCTGCCTAATAGCTGCAACTGATCCAGTTAATCCTATGATTCTTGAGTTAAACTTTGTAGCGCATGTACATTAAAGGGAATTAGAGACAAGAAAAGTTAAAAGGGTGGAATTATTGAGGCGGAGTGTATGAATACAAAACAAAACATGATAGAAAAATCCACGGTTCATATAAATTAGTACAATTCCTCCCAAATCATAAAGCAATAAAACTCGGATCTATCCCTAGCTCTAGTTTTGAGTCCCATTAAATGCCTACTTTGTTTCCCGTTTGCAATATGTTTGGCAATTGGCATGTTTGTATAAATGGATTTATGAGAGTGATATAAATCCAAAACAATTAGTTGATACTTCTAAAATTACTAAATTACAATTCAAACATAAAATTGTAAAATGATATAACAAGTAAGCCAGATGACTTGAAGAGATGTAGTCTTGCAACTTAACAACCACCTTCATCATCACCACATTTGATATTACAATCAGAAAGTCTGCCAAAGTTTCCCCTTTGTTTGCAACTGGACTCGGAAGTAAAATATGTCTAGCAAAAAACTAATGTAACAATAGTTCAGGTTGATATTCAAAAGTAGGTCCAAATTAAACCACATTAATTTGAATTGAATGAAATTTTTTAAATGAGTCATACAAATCGACTGAATGGCATGTGATTTATTATTACATCGGATGATTTATCTCAAAAAGTGATGCAAACTACACCGCCAGCATCTTACATACAACAAAAGGATAATATGAAAGCATTGAAAAATTCTGCACATCAAATTTGACTTTTCCTATTGAAAAGAATGTTTTAGTTTTTAGCCACCACATCTCCGTTTTCAAGGATAATACAGGTTTTTAAATGTAAAGAATGAGTGGCTCTGGCTTTGTGTCGGTTTTTTTATGACTTAACTGGTTTTTGTATCTCTACACAACCAAAAAATTTATGAAACGGATTGATTTTTAAATTAAGTTGATTGCAGTTATGTTGTCATTTTATTGAGATAATAATTTCAACTAAATATTGAAAACTAAATTTATGGGAGGAATAGGCAAATCAACAATTGCCAATGCAATCTATCGTAAACTCATAGCTGGTTTCAGTTCAGGAAGCATCGTTCTAAATGTTCAACAAGAAATAAAAAGAGCTGGACTAGACGATATACGAAAGAAATACTTTTCAGACAATCCAGGGCTCAAACGGACAAAGGTTCTCCTTGTTCTGGATGATGTGAAAGATGCTAAACAACTTAAAGATTTGATTGGAACGCATTGTGACTTTGGTCAAGGGAGTAGAATCATTGTGACTAGTAGAGACAAGCAAGTGCTTAAGAATGCCAATGCTGATGTAATATATCAAGTAAAGGAGATGGATTCTCAAGATTCTCTACAACTCTTCTATTCATGTGCCTTCAAAGAAAACCATATGTTAGTTTATCAGAAAAGGTTTTAGATTATGCTAACGGGGTTCCATTAGCTCTCGTAGTTTTGGGCTCATTGCTTTATGGCAAAACAAAGGAAGTATGGGAAAGTCAGTTGCAAAAGCTCGAAAAGCTTCCCGATGATGAAATTTTCAGCGTGTTGAAGTTGAGTTATGATGGACTTGGCAGCGAACAAAAGGAGATATTTCTTGACATAGCTTGCTTCTATAGAGGATACTATGAGAATTTTGCAGTTCAAACATTGGATTGTTGTGGTTTCTCTACTCTCATTGGAATGGAAGTTCTCAAAGACAGGTGCCTTATATCTATTTCAAATGGCAGAATTTGGATGCATGATCTAATACAAGAAATGGGACATGAAATTGTTCGACTTGAATGGAAGCCCAACGATACTTATGATGTTTTAAGTAAGAACAAGGTATGTTCTTTAGTTCCTAAGATCGATCTCTCTCTCTAATTTAGTTTCCCAGATGTTGCAAAATGCTTAGCAATTAGCAGTATTACATTTCATTGAACTACTTTTATCCTTTTTATTTATCTCTTGTAATTCCTAAAGTTTGCTTTTAGGGAACAGATGCAATCCAGTGTATATTCCTGGATATGGAGGATATAGAGGAAGGTATACTTGAAATACATGCCGAAACTTTCAAGAAAATGCATAATCTTAAAGCGATGCATTTTTATGATAGTGAATCCTTTGAGTCAAATGTGATATTTCATTCGTTTGGCAAGAGTTTTCCGGATGAATTAAAATATCTTCATTGGGACGGTTTCCCTCAAAGATCTTTGCCGTTGAAATTTTGCCCAGAAAATCTTGTTTCACTTTTGATGCCTTACAGCCATCTTGTACAACTTTGGGACGAGGATAAGGTATTTCGCTTGATCTTGTGTGCTTTTGTATTTCAGATTCATTCCTTGTTTTTCGTGGATTAAATTGTCGCATTTAAAAGCTTTTCTCTTTAAAAATACTGTTAATTAAACTTGAAGATCACCCCTACAACGCGAGTTTAGTTTTTCAAAAGCATCAAAAGTGAAATTTATAGTTGGGTTAAATACTTGTCATTTGAACTAGTTTTGGTTTTCCTGGTATAAACTTTCTTTATTTGTTTTTGGACTCTCTAAATATATGAATGTGCATTTATGTTAATGTGGCAAATTGAATGTGAAAATCAAATTTCTTTTCAATTTTTTTAGTAAATTGTATACTCCATCCATTTCTAATTATAAGCAAAATTGATTTTTTAGGTTCATTCAATTAATGATGTATAATTAGAAACGGAGGAGTACATGTGTAATCAAGCTACATCCCATAATATTTTTTTTGGCTTCCCGATGACTTTTCTTTTTCGAAAGAATCGCATGTTAAGTGGTAAAAAAAAAAAAAAAAACCATTCAGTGTTAAAGAAAAGGAAATAAAGTGGGATTGAAATAGATAACCATGATTAATTTGCTTTGTTATAATTTAAAAGAAAAAATATTTATATCTTTACTTTTAATAAAAATCCAAATTTTATAAATAAAAAAAAAATTGTTAATAATTTTCAAACGTTAGTGCAGTAAAAAATAGTAGAAAGACGTGTAGGTTATAATGTAAATAGGATTTAACAAGTACTTATTGAGCAATTTAGTTTTGAGAATTGGAAAATTTAGGTGTCACGTTAGATTTTTTTGTGACGTGGCAAAATTTGTATTGTCATTTGATTGATGAAGTGTCAACATGATGATTGGGGTCTAATTTGATATGGTATATCTTAGACAAACTAATATATTATATAATGTCTTCGTGAACTTAGCTCAGTTGGTATGGACAATGCATAATATATGTAAGGTCTGAAGTTTAAACCCCTGCCACCACAATAGAAATAGAAGGCAAGCGGACAACAAGCTGTGCTGTTAGACCTTTTTAGATGACAAAATCAATCTTCGTAAACAAGGATTTTGTTACAATTGTAACAAATTTTGATAAATTTTTGTTTCTTATAAATATCTAAATTTTTCAAGCAAATTTTGTTTCTTATAAATATATAAATTTTTCAACCAAATTTTGGTTCTTAAATATTTTCGTCACGAGTTTTATTTCCTGTTTTTAAGTCAACTTATGTGTATTTTACATATATTTGAATGATTTTTCAAAAAGATGTTAAAAATATTATAAAAATTTCTACCGCAATTTTTTTAAAATAATATGAATTTTTAAACATTGAAAAATAAAAAATTCATGTTTAATTTATGTCTAGTTAAAAAAATTAAACTAAAATAAATATAAAGTTTTAAAAAATACACAAGTTTACTTAAAAGTAAAGATCAAAAGTCGTTTTGAAAAATATTTATGTATGAAAGCTTAAAAAAAAATGAGTGATTAAAATCAGAATTTAAGATATTTATAGCAAGAAAACTTATTTAATCCTAAAATAAAATATTATATCTTGACATTAAATGGTTAAGCTTCGTTGGCAACACTAAGTATGTATAGAATGCTCGTTTTATATTATTTGGATAACGATGTATACAAACATTTTCCTTATGCAAATGGGATCAAGTTCATTAATTTTTTGTTAATCGTTAACTTTTTTTTTCTAGGCTTTACCAAATTTGAAAAGGCTCAACCTGCGTAATTCTTAGAAGCTAACAAGAGTACCAGACCTCTCTTTGTCTCCATTTATTGAAGAAATCATTCTTAGTTATTGTGAATGTTTGGAAAAAATCTACTTCTCTGACTTCCTCGACAACCTTAATTGGTTATGTTTAGATGGTTGTACCGCACTCAGGAGTTTGGTGTTTCGTAGCAATATTCTATGGAGACCATCTGGATTAGTTGCTCTCCGATATTGTTGCAACCTTGAAACGCTTTCAATCAGAAGTACAGCTGATGTGGTACATACGCCCGGATGCTATGGGGGGTTACCTGTTTATCGAAGACGGATCAGATGAAACAATTATTACTGAGCTTTGTTGGTTAGATGTTTCGGATTGTAGGTCCCTAACACGCCTACCAGCTGACCTTTTAAATTTGAAGTTTCTAACAAGACTTTGTTTCAGTGGTTGTTTCAAATTGAAGGAGTTACCTGAAATCAAAGAGACTATGGAAAATCTAACAGTGCTCGTCTTAGACGGAACAGCAATAACAGAACTACTACCTTCATCCTTGCACCATTTGGTCGGGCTTGAAAAATTGAGCTTGCAATGTTGCAAAAAGCTTAAGACTATTCCGTCTTCCATTGGAAATCTCAGCAAACTCCACACGTTAGACCTTGCCTATTGTGAATCACTTGAAACTTTTCCAAGCAGCATTTTCAAATCGAATTTTACAAAACTCTCTCTGCAGGGCTGCTCAGCTTAGCGCCTTTCCAGAAATCCCAAATAACATTGGCTGCTTTTCACCCTTGACTAAACTTTCCCTGCAAGAAAGTGGTATTGTGAACCTTCCTGAGTGTATGGCTCATCTCTCAAGTTTGAAATCACTAGATTTAAGTGATTGCAAAATGCTTGAATGTATTCTAAAGCTTCCACCAAATCTAAACAAGTTGTTGGCATTTAATTGCCCTTCTATTAAGAGAATTGTGCTAAATTCAAAGTCAAAACTTCTGTCTAATTCCAAAGGTACCTTCCAATTTTACCTCACCAATTGTCAAGAACTAAATGCATCTTTTTTGAGTAATATTGGAGATGAGGCAAGGAATAGGATCACTGATGATGCATATAATTCAGTGTTCTTCATTTTTCCAGGGAGTCAATTTCCTCGTTGGGTTCCCTTACCATTAGAACAAGGAGAACAAGTAGAACAAGGAGACAATCCAAGGCTCAAACGGACAAAGTGTTCTTCATTTACTATATTATTCCAAGTTTATATGTAAATGTTTTTACTTGTGAATGATTCCTGTTATAATTGAATCTCATTTCATCGAATTAGGCTTGTGCATATAGTTGTAAAACCATAACGTTTTGCTTCTGCAGGCTAGAACAACAATTTTATATCACTGATCTTGCCAACCTAGTTAACTTTGATTTTTCTAAATTTGATTGCTTTCGGTAAATAGATAACAAGCGGTTTTTTGTATTTCAGACATTGGGTAGATACAACTCAGAAACGTCATTTTCTTCTGCACTTCAAGGAGACCACAAATCACAAGTTCGTTTCATTTGAATATTTGATTTATCGATGCTGGAGGCATGCAATAGTTAATTGTGGCTTACATTTCATTTAAAGACCGTTTCAACTTTTCAATGTACAACTTTTTAAATAAGGCTTAAGGCTTAAATTGATTGAGTTATGGCACCGATACAAATTACAAAGTATAAAAACTCCTTTTAAGCCTTCTTCATCCATGTTAAGTAAAGGTGTTTATTTTATGCATGACTCTTTTAACTTTTAGGTGAATCTCAGTTCTATTTCTCTTTCTTGAATACATGGTACATGATGATAAACTATTGTCACTTATTTGGGAGGCTTCTATAATTCGACAATAAGTTTTATAGTTGAGTAAATGCCCAAAATTGTTCTAAAATTTGACACTTGTATCATCAATATGGTATCTTGCTTGAACAATAATCCACAATCATTCTCGATTTTTTAAAATGTTGATCAATTAAGTCCCTTAGTTCCTCTCCATGACTTAAAAAAAACAACGACACTGATGTGACACACTTAATGTCTTAGTGTCAATTACATAACAAATTTGAGGCTAGATGAATTAAGGTTGAAGTATCCCTAACCTATTGAACACTATTCTATTGTCAAATGTGTATTATTTTTTTTCCTTATGAAGAAGACCGAAGAGAGAGACATTTTTCTGTTTTCAAATAATATTATTTTTTCAATATTTTTGTCATGTTCAAGTCCAATTACCTAACTTTTCGAACACTAAATTACCCTATGAAAAACACTATGTTTTCTTCCTTTGGTGCTAAATTACCCTATGAAAAAACACTAAGTTTTCTTGTCGTCTAGTTGAGAGGCAACAAAACCTTACATTCCTACTGTGGAATACTCTTGAAAGTTAATCTCATAGGAGAGACTTCAAGGACCTAAGTTGCAGGAATACCGAATACTCAAGAATGACTGTTGAGAATCCAAGAACTTAATTACAGATGGATTAACATAAAAAAGTTGGAAGAGAGGATATTACAGTCCAAATAAAATAATCCAGTTGACAATTGAGATTTCCGGAAAGCAAGTAGTTTCTTGAAAGAATTTACATAACTTTAAACTAAAAATTACGACCTTTAAAAATGAAACATAAAATTCTTGTTTTGCAACAGTTGAAAAATGCTAGCCCTTGGAATAGTAGTGAATTTAAGCAAAAAATATCTGCGCTAAAGCATCGAGATGGTTTTTTGTTCAGCTCTTTCCATATCGCCTCTGACAACTGCTCGGCATTATACTCGACTCCAAAGCATCTCACAACCTCCATGTCAGGGCTCAACAGATACCTGATTGTTTTAACATCACTTATATCTATGTTAAGTGCAACCATACAGAACACGAGAAGGAAAAGCATGAGGATGGAGCAATGGCTTACATGTTGTTGGAACTGTCAACAAGATAATCACCACCATCCTCTTCTACCTTTTTAAAATACACACGATATTGGTGCTATCTGCCTAATAGCTGCAACTGGTCCAGTTAATCCTATGATTCTTGAGTTAATCTCTGTAGCACATGTACATTAAAGGGAAAGAGAGACAAGAAAAGTTAAAAGGGAAAATTTATTGAGGGGGAGTGTATGAATATAAAATAAAACATAATTTACTAAATTTAAGCTTCAGTAATTAGCAATCGCAATATTTTTGTCAATGACACAATCTGAACTTCAACGTAAGCACGGAATTGTGAGGGAGTGTCATATGTAGTTAAAATATACTGATCGGGATGATTTCGGGAGTATATACATTGCCAAATTTGAAAAGGCTCGGCCTTCGTAACTCTAAGAAACTGTTAGAAGTACGAGACTTCTCTTTGTCTCCAAATATTCAAGAAATAATTCTTAGTGATTGTGAAAGTTTGGTACAAGTTTACTCCTCTAGCTTCCTCAACGACCTTAACTGGTTATGTTTTGATGGGTGTACCAAACTCTGGAGTTTAAATATTCCTAGCAATATTCTATCAGGATCATATGGTTGTACCAAACTAAATGGTTGTCTCAACCTTAAAACTCTTTTAATCAGCAGTAAAACTGATGTGTTTCGATCATACAGTTGATCTCGTTTTGATGGATTTTTCGACAGACTGCATATACATATGCATACCGAGGAGGGTTACAAGATTTATGATGAAATGGAATTCTGGAGGAATGATACTTTCGAAAGTATCATTGAGTTTTGTTGGTTCGATGTTTCAAATTGCGAGTCCCTAACATGCATACCAGCTGAACTTTTAAATTTGAAGTTTCTAAGAAGACTTAACCTCGGTGGTTGTTTAAAATTGGAGGAGTTACCTGAAATCGAGGAGACTATGGAAAATCTAAAAGTGCTCATCTTAGATGAAACAGCAATAAAAGAACTACTATCTTCATCCCTGCACCATTTGGTCGGGCTTGAAGAATTGAGCTTGCGAAATTGCAAACAGCTTAAGACTATTCCATCTTCCATTGGAAATCTCAGCAAACTCCTCAAGTTAGACCTTACCTATTGTGTATCACTTGAAACTTTTCCAAACAGCATTTTCAGACTGAAGCTTACAAAACTCCATTTGCGGGGTTGCTCAATGCTTAGCACCTTTCCAGAAATCCCAAGTAACATTGGTCGCTTGTCATCCTTGACTAAAATTTCACTGCAAGGAAGCAGTATTCTGAACCTTCCCAAGAGTATGGCTCATCTCTCAAGTTTGAAATCACTTAAATAAAGTGATTGCAGAAGGCTTGAATGTATTCCAAAGCCTCCACCTAATCTAAACCAGTTGTTGGCATTTGATTGTCCATTCATTAAGAGAGTAGTGCCGAATTCAAGGTTGAAACTCTTGTCTGATTCCAAGATGGTACCTTCAAACTTCATTTCACCAATATTCAACAACTAGATGTATCTTTTTGGGGTAATATTGGAGCTGAAGCATGGTATAAGATCACTGATGATGCATATAGTTCGGTGTTCTTCTGTTTTCCAGGGAGTGTGGTTCCTGGTTGGTTCCCTTACCGTTGCCGGGGACAGTCATTAACTATAAAAAAAGAGAGGATATATTGGCACCATATTTGTGTGGTGAAAACAGGCTCGTTGGATTCGCTTTGTGTGTCATTTTGGGACATGAAGATGTGGATGACACAGGAAGAGGATATACTGGCTTAATGTCCAGATTAAGTTTTGAATTTGGTGGTCAAACACACTTTATTCCCAACAAACTCAGACACGTTTTCTATTTGCAAGGATCAAAATAGAAGTTTCGTCCACGATCACACATTCCTATGGAAGTATCAATTGGACTTAGCAAGCATTGGCAACAGACTCTTTCATGCCAACAGCTTGACTCTTGAGATTGATGTAATAGATTATTTTGAATGGCCAATTCTTCAACCAACCGCCACAGTGAAAGAATGTGCAATATGTCCTCTCTTTACCAATGAATAAACAAAAGAAGATGGATGGCTAGTAGTTACAGTTACATGTAAGTACTCTGAACACTTTATATGGCATTCCGTGAATTCATTGACAACTGTTTGTGAGATCTATTTTGAAGTTTTCCGTACCAGAAGCATATGTTAACTTGCTTTTTTTCTTCCCATGACTACAATTTCTTTAATGTGTTACTCCCTCCATCCCATAATACTTGACACAGTTGACCTTATTACGTATGCCAATGCATAACTTTGAGCTTAATATATTGAATAAAATATTATAAAAAATTATGAAAACTTGATATTTTGAAAATATTCATCGAGACGAATCTAACGACATCTTATATGATATTATTTATCTTTGTATATTAGTAGAAAAATACGGTCAAAGTAAGTTAGGTCAAAATTGCACATTTTCAAATGGGTCATCTATTGCGGGACGGAGAGAGTACTATAAATGTCTAGAATCATCTGGGTAAATAAAATCCTAATCTTCCAAGTTTATATGCCAATGTTTTGTCTTTTGAATAATTAATGTTATAATTGAACCACATGTCAGTGAATTATGTGTGTGCATATAGTTGTAAAACCATAAACATTTTGCTTCATCAACCTAGAACAACTAATTTCATATCACTGCTCTTGTCAAGCTAATTAACTTTGATTTTTCTATTTCAGACATTTTGTAGATACAAATCAAAAACATCATTTTCTTCTGCACTTCAAGGAGAGCACAAATCACAAATTCATTTCACTTGAATGATTCATCAATGCTGGAGGCATGCAACAGTTAATTGTGGCTTGACATTTCATCTGAAGACCGTTTCAATTTTTCAATGTACAACTTTTTGAATAAGGCTTAAAGCTAATTGGTTGAGTTATGGAACCATACAATTACAAAGTATAAAAACTCCTTTTAAGCCCTCTTCATCCCTGTTAAGTACAGGTGTGTTACAATTGGAAAACTCCATTGATGAGTTTGGGAGAAGTTGGTTAGAGGAGAGAGAGAGAGAGGGATAATGAATTTGTAATGTTGTTATTGTTAATAGTGCATACAAGTATATATAGAGCATATCAATGTGATACAGCTGGCACTATAACAGCTATCACAGTTAGATACAAGAGTCACTAATGTAGTAGACTAAACTTAACATATTGAACTAAGTCTACTTTATCCTAATACTCTAATATTCCCCCTTCAAACTGAGGGTGTCTCCAACCCTGAGTTTGTCTCTGAGTTATGCATGACTGTTTTAACTTTTAAGTGAATCTCAGTTCCATTTCTCTATCTTGAATACATGGTACATGATAAACTTTTCTCATTCATTTGGAAGGTTTCGGTAATTCGACAGTAAGTTTTATAGTTGAGTGAATACCCAAAATTGTTTTTGAAATTTGAAATTTGAAACTTGTATCAATATAATCTCTTGCTTGAGCAATAATCCACAATCATTCCTAACTTCTCAAAATGGTGATCCGTTAAGTAGTTAAGATGATATTAACTTAATAAGATCCTTAATCCATCTGTGACTTAACAAAAACAGCAACATTGATGTGACACGTTAAATGTCTAAGCACACATGTGTGTAAGCATCCATATGTCTTCCACGTTATTGGAGTACATCTAGTGTCAATTTCAGAACTAATTAGAGACTAGATGACTTAAGGTTGAAGTAACCCTAACCTTTGGAACACTAGTATCATATATGTCTATTTGCTTTTCAGAACACTAGTAATATTTTTCTGTTTTCGTTTAATTTTTTAAACTTTTTTGGTCATTCGGATGTTTAAATTCAGTTGCCTAACCTTTGGAACACTAAATTACCCTATGAAAAATACTATGTTTCTTTGATGCTAAATACTATATATTATATAGTACTTTCTTTTAAAAGCTACAACTTATATAGATATTAAATTTGTATATATATCATCAAAGAAGTTTAATGTCTAGAGTTAGAAGAAAAGAACTAACCTGGAGTTAGGAGAGTTGACAACATAATTATCTTTCATAAAGAACCCAAGTTTTATTCTTGGTATCGCCTAGTTGAGAGGCAACGAAACCTTACATCCTACTGCCGACTTTAAAATTAATCTCATAGGAGATTTAAATGACCTAGGTTGCAGGAATTCGCTAGAATGACTCTTAAGACTCCAAGAACATAATTACAATGGATTAACAAAAAAAAGTTAGCAGAGAGGATATTTTAGTCCAAGTAAAATAATCCCGTTGACAACTGAGATTTCTGGAAAGCGAGTAGTTTCTTGAAAGAATTTACATAACTTTAAACTAAAAATCACCACCTTTAAAAATGGAAAATAAAATTCTTGTTATGTAACAACTGAAATATTCTGGCCCTTGGAATAGCAGTGAATTTAAGCACAAAATTTCTGCACTACAGCATCAAGAAGGTTTTCTGTTCAGCTCTTTCGATATCGCCTCTGACAACTGCTCAGCATTATACTCGACTCCGAAGCATCTCACAACCTCCATGTCAGGGCTCAACAGATATCTGATTGTTTTAACACCGCTTATATCTATGTTAAGTGCAACCATACAGAACATGAGAAGGAAAAATATGAGGGTGGATCAATGGCTTACATGTTATGGGAAGTGTCAACAAGATAATCACCACCATCCTCTTCTACCTTTTTAAAATACACACGATATTGTTGTGCCATCTGCCTAATAGCTGCAACTGGTCCAGTTAATCCTATGATTCTTGAGTTAAACTCTGTAGCGCATGTACATTAAAGGGAAAGAGAGACAAGAAAAGTTAAAAGGGTAAATTTATTGAAGGGGAGTGTATGAATATAAAATAAAACATAATTTACTAAATTTAAAAGCTTCAGTAATTAGCAATCGCAATATTTTTGTCAACGAGACAGTCTAACCTTCAAGGTATGCACGGAGTTGTGACGGAGTATCACGTTGGGGATCAATGGTAACGAATACTGGTAGAATTTTAAGATTCTGTTTTGATTCTTGATCCAAATAAAATGCATAATGTTAAGGTTTATCATAAAAGAAACTTATAATAACGTAAACTGAGATAGAAGTGTCAAACCTAAGTTATCAGTTGCCTTCGCCATAAGTCGAACTTGTTCTGGCCCAATATCAGGGGATGAGGTATAGCCAAAGTAGAGGAGGACCCAATTACCAAGAAAATTACGTTCGGTAACTGTTTGTTTCTCTTTATTTACCAGTGTAAAGGGGCCACCAATTATGGGTCCAATGACTATCTTTCTGTTGCGGCTATCCCCCTGATCACCTGATCCAACAAACAAAGCAACTAAGACAACAAAAACAAAAACTAACTATCATGCAATACATTTATCAAATCAAGTAACTCACCATGATTTGATATCTAAAACTAGAAAATTAGAACTACAAAATGAAAAGGTTCCATTTCACCCTGAAGTCATGAGTGATTCCGTAAATAAGTATGGATTAAAACAATGACAGAAATTAGTAGATTATGTGTGTATTGGCTTAATCATTTCAACTGCATGCTTTACTTTTGCAGGTTATGGATCATTTTAGTTAGTACAGTACAATTCCACCCAAATCAAAAAACAATAGAACTCGGATCCCTAGCTCCAATTGAGTCCCAACAAATGCCTACTTGGTAAACCCGTAGACCCATAAAAATAAATACATTTTTAGGGATACAAAAATGGATCCACAATAGGAAGTAGCAACTAATTACGTCAGCACATTTCACATGTGTATATTCCGTTATACAGCTCAATTCATAGGAAGTATCCCATAGTGAATTTGCAACATATTAGGATATGCACCAAAGCATATGCAGCTCACTGAGAAATGCTTCATTTTTTAGAAATTTGAATTTCATCAACAGCAAGTAACTAAGCTTGATTAACATAAGAGATATAGAGTATGTAATTGATTGCGTTTGTCTAGTCTAGCATTTTAGTAGAAACCCTCCATGTACATGTTTTACAAGCTCACATGAGTAACCATGAACTGACACTAAAAGTGACTTGAATAGGTTTGGTACAATGATATGATCCAAAACATAATGTCTGTAATATACATAGGTGAAAAATGAGCAGAATATAAATAACTCCTCATTTCTAGAGGCTTAATGCCATCTGTTTGAATTTGTTTGGCAATTGGCACGCTTACACAAATGGACTTAACATAACAGGGTGATTTAAATCCAAAACAATTAGGTTATACTTCTAAAATTAATTCAAGCATCATATTATATTGCACATTGATATAACCAGTATGCCAAATCACTTATAGAGTTGTAATCTTGCAACTCTCCAACCACATTTATCATCACCGCGTTTAATATTACAATCAACAGTCTACAAAAATTTCCCTTACGTACGTATGCAACTGGACTCAGAAGTGAACCATGTCTAGCAACAAACTAATCTAACAACATTCCACATATAATAATAAGAACCTGTTTGGATTGTCTTATCTACCGACATAAGTTTTGGGAGACTGTTTGGGAGAACTTATGAAAACAAGCTTGTTTCAACTTATTTTCAGAAGTTCTACAATATAGCTTATAAAATTAACTTATAGCATATACAAAAATAATTTAACGGTATTTTATCTTTTCCTATAAAAATAGCTTAAGCAGCTTATACATAAGCATTTATTATGATAAGTGCTTGTTATATAAGCTGCAAATAATCTGTTTATCGAAAAAGGCCCTAAATCCCCCTGCTTATCATTATTAGTTATTACAAATTAGCTAATAAAACCGAAAGTTGAAAATACCTTTTGGAACTGCTCTCCTCTCGTCGTTGTAATGAAAAAACGCCGCAATCCCAGCAAACCCAAGTAGAACAGCTGGCTACAAGAAAATCAAGAATGAGAATGTTAAACTAGAATCATACAGTTATTGCATAGTGATGAATGATAATGAAAGGAACATACAACAGCATAAACTCCGCCGGAACGAGAAGACTCAGATTGTGGATGAGATACAGGATGAAGATCATGTCTTGGTTTCTCATACTTTGTTGATTTTGAATATCTAACAGCTTGAGTTCTGTTAGAAGGAACGCGCCTAAAACAACAATAATAAAAAAGAATGAAAATAATTGCTTATGAGTCAAATTAATTTCATCTTCAATGATGTGAAATTATAAAATCCCCAAACTGAAAGAAGAAGAAAAAATGTTAAAAAAGAGAGAATAAAATGGATTAAGAGAATGACCTTGTAAGAAGAAGAGTGAGAGCTTCACGGGTGGAACGGTATTTGGAAGAAAAGTGTAAAAATCTTGATACAGACATGGCTAATTGGTAATTAATATTCTAAGTTTTTAAGATGGTGGAAAGGGTTTTTTCAAGTGAGGAATGGAAAAGGTAAAAAGCATGACTTGTGCGGCAAAAAACAATAATAAACAAATTAATTTATATGTACTATTTCTTTCTTCTTTCCCAAGCTTATTATTGTGCTGCTCACACAAGTTTTGAGTGTTTCACCAAAGATGGCAAAAACTTCATTTACTTTCTGTTTTCTTTCGGAACGTGGTTTGAAATTTGAATTCATCCAATTGCTAGGACACCAGACAGTCTGATGACCGACCTAAATCCGTAATTTCATTTCTGCAAGACAAGACTGGGTCTGGAAAGGTTTGATAATTTTTCTCACAGGATATTATATTGAGGAAAATTGGGTTAAAATTTTAAAACATATTTGCAAAATTATATTTTAGTGCTGCCAATTTTATTTTTTAACTTTTACTCTTTAGAAAATAGAAATCGTTCTTGTTGAGAACTAAAAATAAATATTTTTTTAATCCCAAATTTTTTTTTATGCATTGTCCATACCAACTGATGTAAGCTCACGAGGACGAATCCCAAATATATTTTATAAGGGTTAAAAATATTTTTCTGACAATATATTGGGGAAAAATTAATTTTTTTAGAGTATGTGTATTTAGAGATTTTTTTAGTGGACTTGTTGAACTTGGTCAGCCCAACCTACATTATAGCATGGGCTGAACCCTCCAACCTTTGTTAATTTTTTACTGCACCCTCCAACGTTTTTGTGTGCCTTACTTTTGAATTCTGAAATTTGGAAGAAAAAAAATTGGGTGAGTTAGAACGTGTTTTAAGCTTTTGGAAAATAAAATCTGAAATGCAAGCAGGATGTTTGAGAAGAGAGTATGGTGCGATAAAAATATTTCATAACATCTAAGGTTTGAACTCTAATAAAATTATCATGGCACCTTGATTTGTTAGACTCGTTATAATTCTAAACATGCACTGAAATAGTTCTAACAAGAGAGCTCTGGTTTTAATTAAGATGTCAAGTATGACACAAAGTAGGGGACTGATAAATCAAACCGATGCATAGGAGTTGGCTTGGTTCCATCAAGTTGATATTTTTAAAAAGTTAAGAAACTTAGTTTAAAAAATCTAAAAAATTAATTTTTAATCAAGCATTATAGTTTTTTTTTTTACTTAGTGTACGGGTGATCAATTTTAAATGACTTGAAATCAATGCCCAAACCCATAGAGGCCGGATTTGATTGGTTTGGTTCGGATTGAACGCAATCATGGAAAAAAAATCATACCAATTTAATTGATTTGGATTGATTCTTACACCCTATAAAATACACCAATGATAGTGTATGAGAGAGAAAGACATAAAAAGAAGAGTAATGATATGTACATACCTTTAATTTTCATAAACTCTAATCAACACTTCATTTTCTCTCTATCTTTCTTTACTCATCATCAACATATCACGTCATCCACTCTATTTCTTTCTCTCCCTTAGAGTGTCAATTGGTCATTCTAGGGTGTGTGAGTTTGACGAGTGAAAGAAAGAAAAAAATTAACAGTTGGACAAGTGAAAGTGAGGAAGGTAAGAGAGTAGAAATTGATAAGGTGTTATTGGTGTATGCTAAGAACCGTAGAACTTCAATATCCAACCGTTAAAAATACTTTTTCACTCGCCTACGGTGGGAGATCTATCAAGCGCTCCCACCATAAAACTCGCCTTGGTTTTTGGGTGTCTGATAAATATTTTCCTAGAGAGGTGTGATATATGTTATAGGAAAAGATAGATGGAGAGAAAATATGATAATGAATGAATGTATGAAATTTAGAGATATTTAAATACTCCATATGTCCCCGTATGTAAGCCTCCTTTGTATTTTTTCACATTTCTTAAGAAAAGTTGTCAGTGTAATTAATGTGTCTGTTTTGTGTGTTAATATTACCAAATTGTTCTTTGTTTGTATGTGTATTAAATTTGACTTTTCATATATCAAGACAAGTTAGTAGTATTAATTAGGGGTATGTTTAGGAAAATAATAATAAATGCATCTAGTAATTTGAAAATGGGTTTACATTTAGGGACAAAAATAAAGTTAAATGGGTGCTTAGATATAGGGACGGATGAAGTATAAGAGTTATTTGAAAATGCTAATGATATGGTTGATCTTTCTCCTTTATGCATTTCAACAATCATCCATCTACTCTGCTTGCTTGCACACCTCATAATTTCAAAAGAGTAATGTACAACTATTTTGTTTTAGAGAGAAAATGACATATGCAATTCAACAATCATCCATGTACTCTACTTGTTTGCACACCTCATAATTTCAAAAGAGTAATGATATTTATACAACTATTTTGTTTTAGAGAGAAAATGACATGTAAAATGAATGTTTGAGAATTAAGAGTGTACAAATATAAGGGTTATTTGTAAGATAATTAATTTGATTTTCATGCATTATTTTTATAACGTTAACACATGATCACAACTAATTAGATGTTTAACTTTAAATTATTACGACAAAAGTTAGATACTATGATTCAGATTAATTGACAATGCAAAAACTCTTTACAATGAGGGTGTCTATGGTATATATATGAAATACATTTATAATAACTAGTTCCTTAACCTCTTGTCTTTCCTCCCATTGCTACCCTATGAAATTTTCTGGTGTGACCACACATTGATATGAAGAAATCTCTTTCTCTCTCTCTAGAGCAAAGATGTACACTTCTGCAAATAGCTAGCTCAAATATATGTACAAAATCACCCGTGGGTTATTTACTCTCTTGTTCACGCAATACCCTTTTGCTCAATTAACCAAGTTAAGTAAAAGTGATGCAAGCACAAGCACCGTGTGCTGGTTGCAGATTTCACAATTTCAGAGCCTTACAAACGTGGGGTGTGGTGGCACTTTGCTGAGCAAAGCTAGCTATCTTTTCCTTACGAAATCAGAAAAAAGAAACCTTTCTAGCTCTTTTGTTTTCCTCTTGTCTTTGCTCCCATGCCTCTTAGATATTGGTAAGTGTAAGCAAAGCAATAATTAATCTCTTAGTCACCACTTGTTTCCCCTAAACTCACGTCTTTCCCTTTTCTACTAGAATAGCTCTCATATATGGATTTGGTTAATAGTAGTGGGAATGGGAGTATTCAAGAGTACGATGATTCACTCACTCAATCATCAATCTCTCCTAATTTCTTTAACAACCAACAACCACCTTCAACCCATGTTGGTCCTTTTAGTAGTACTATGTTCCATCCTTTATCAAATTACTTTCATCCATCACAAACAACACCACTTCCCAACACAAACCTTGATACTATGTGGTCCAAACCAGTTAGATCCGAACCAAACCAAACCGATCTTAACAACTTGTTACCTATTTCTTCATCGTCTTCACTACTACAGAACCAAATCATGAATCAATATAATAACGATGCTTCTTTTCAGCTTGCAACAAATTTTCACACCATGAATGATCAAACACACAGCAACACCAATAACAACATCAACGTGCAGGTTGGAAATCAAAAACCAAAGAAACGTTCAAGAGCATCTAGACGTGCACCTACAACTGTTCTAACAACAGACACTACAAATTTCAGAGCCATGGTTCAAGAATTCACTGGTATCCCAGAACTACCAGCTTTCATCACATCTTCTCATCACTTCCCAAAAACAAGGTTGGATCTCTTTACGTCTGCTTCAACAATAACATTCCCTCCTTATAATATTCTTCGTCCCTTTGCACACAAACTTAATAATCAACTTCACCACTCTTTTCCTCCATCCTCTTCCATTCACAACCATTTGCTATCTTCTTCATTTGATCATTTGAAACAGCCTCTCAATAATATATACAACATGCACAGCCAAAACCAAGCTTTCACCTTTCGAACAATTCATGATCAAACACCACAAAAGCAACTGCAAAAGTACCCTCTTGGATATTCTTCAGCTCTTGTCTCAAAAACACAAGAACCATCTTTGGAAATTCCGCCAAGTACTGATTCTCATCTCAAAATGGGTAATGTCTTCGAGGAATTAGGAATATTGAGTAGTAAATGATTCATGTGATCATATGGATTAATTAATTGTTTAATTTCATAAGTGTAATTTGTAAAGCAACTGATGCTAGTATAATTAAGTTCACTCGTTATGTTTTTGTTCATGATAGATGGTATTGGTAGTATAATTCTAATGTATCAAAGAGTGAATTTTGGTATTTCCTCAACTTAACTATATGACCATCAAATCAATTAAACATTTCTTCTTTCCCTTGTACTTTTGGTCTTGGGTCCCTCAAATTATGTGTATGTATATAAGTATTTTTCCTTAGGATTTTGAATATATTGTGCTTTTAATTTATGTTTTTGGTAAAACCCACACGTGGGTGAATTTAGTTTGTTCCACAAAACTATCTACTTTTATATTGAGTTTGAAGTTTATTTCAAACACACAATCAGTGTAAATTTATTTATACTATTAACAAATTACGATCCATCATAAGTATGATTTTAGTAGTGTAAAAAATCTTTACACTAATTATGTCTTGACAAATGTCTAATCAAGCATATAATATGTTGCGTCCGTCGATTTTTTACTTCTTGAAACAAACCAAATGCAATATAATATGTTGCATCCGTTGATGATTCAACCAAACCAAATGCATCCTTCTCTCTTGCTGTTTTCTTTGAGGGAAAAGTAGTAGTTATTAAACTAACTTGCTGCCCGACATATGCTTCAATTTCAGGGTTGTTCTTAGAATTTCAGGAGTCTAAGGCATAATGTGATAAAAAGATCCCTTACATAATATATCATAAAAAAAAAATTGACGCATTATTAAGAACAACCAATTTTTTTAATGAGAGGGTGTATATAACAATCTTTATGCTATAAGGGAGTATATATTACAAATCACGTTAAAATGGCCAAAAACATTAACTGACTTCACCTCAACCCTTCATCATATCAATGTTTAGGACATAAACAAAATATTTCTATATACATTCTCTCCATAAAAAAAATTGGGCCCCCTACTGGCAAGGGCCATAGGCCGTCGCACCCCTGGCCTATGGCCTAGAGCAGGCCCTGTTCAATTTCATTTGATTTTTTTTAAGAGGATATAATTTCATTTGATATTATGTAAAAATTTCATTAGATATATTTTTCTTCGGTGAAACGGGTATATTTTGTGCGTAATTACAAAGATTAATTTATCGAGTTGAATATGATAAATCAGAATGACAAAGATTCCTCCTCAAAAGATATAACGCCATTGCATTGTAGTAACAAAACTTAAACGTAAACTTCTGATTAAGCTAAAGAATATCACTTGTCATCTCATTTGCTCATAAATATTTAAATTGACATATAACGACCTATTAGAAAAAATATGTTGTTTAATTTAACACCGATTAACATAAAGTTGCTTTGTCATTAAAAAACATAAAGTTGTATGGCAGGTTCTTTGACAATTGAAAGAAGAAGAAAAAGGCTCTTTGACAATTGGTGACGAGATTTAGGGGGTGTTCCTAGCATCCACAAATATTGTTTTGGTGAACACACTTTTTCTCTAATATCATGGTGAACATTATATATCTTATAATTTGTTGGATATTTCTCAATAATTTAATGTTATAGTAAAATACACTCTTTCAAAACATTTAAGAGTTTGCTTCTTGTTTGTGTGTCACAAAGTTTCGATGGATTAATTTCGTAGTTATGTATGCGAATGATATCCGATTTATACACAAAAAATTACACTTTCTTAAATATGTTTAAATTACACAAATCTCCTCTCTTAAATTAAAATATACAATTCATTCTCCTTCTATGCAAAAGTTATATATTGAAAAATTTATACTTTTCTTCCTTAAAGTCGATTGAAGTTGAATGACATCCATCTCATCTTAGGTTAAAAATTACACCTTGATCTCTAGTCAAACATTTTAGTTCATTTTAATATATTGAAATTTCTAATACATATTTTTTTACTCTGTTATAAATTATGAAAGAATACAAGGTAAAATTAAAATATTTGAAAAACTTATTGAAATTGACAAAGAAAAAGTAAAATCTTAAAATTAACAATAACATATTCAAAGTTTATTTTTTAATAAAAAAAACTAAATAACATGCGGGGCCTTATCCTTTTTAATTTTTTTTACCATTAAACATCCTAAAAAAAACTTAAAAACATGTGGAGCCTAACTCCTTTTATTCAATAAAAAAATATCTTCACCACAAAAAGAAAAAAATATCTTGAAACATCATTGTCATAAAAATTCGTTTGTACTACCAAAAGTTTCATTTTTGGTATTGAGTTATTTTTAGAAATGAGCACAATTGTTGTCGTAAAAAGCGCGGTTTGTGTCTAAGTCAAGCACATAAGCCGCAATCCAATGATCCCAGTCAACCCCTTCTTGTACGTTATTTGATCGAAAACACAAAACAGAGAGAGATGAAACCAGAGACAGTAACATTGGTGCTGGTGAATCTAGCAGCTATTTTGGAACGAGCCGATGAATCATTGTTACCTGGAGTATACAAAGAAGTCGGTGCTGCTCTCAACGCTGACCCCACCGCCTTAGGTTCTCTCACTCTTTTCCGATCACTTGTTCAATCATTCTGTTACCCTCTTGCTACTTATCTCGCCACACGACACAATCGTGCACATGTTATTGCTTTCGGTGCTTTTCTTTGGGCTGCTGCTACGTTCTTCGTTGCCATTTCGTCTACCTTCTTACAGGTCTTCATTTCTATTTCTGTTTTTTTTGTGGTTAATTGGTTTCTGAACAACTATTTCGGTCTATGAACCTGCGATGTGTTGTCATTGTAGTTTTTGAGTGTATCGAAATTAAAATTACGAACACTTACTCAGTGATGTCTCGGGCAGTCATTTTGGTTCTCGAATATGATCATTTTAGTCATCAGATGTGCTTTTCCATTAGTCGATATAGTCCATAAAATGACACACAAAACAGACAATGTTTAGGGGCTATAACAACAACGTCTCAACATTCGGAGACTAAAATGGTTATTTCCTCTAATTGAAAAGTGTTAGAATTAGTTGAGTGCAAGTTGTTTAATTTTAATTGTATGTTAGTTAAGATTTGTTAGTTTAGTTAGCATCACTATATAATTAATTTTTTCTCAATTTTTTTTCTTCTCTTTTTTGGATTCTATCCTGATTTTCGACATGAATTGATCAGGAATGCCACCAAATAACATATATATAGTAATATCAATAATTGATTTATCGATCTGTTTTTTTTTATAGTGGATTTTCATGGTTAATATTCCTCTGAGTGACTTCATCTGATTACTAGATTCATAAGAAACGGCTAATTGATATGTTTCTGCTGCTTTGATTAGTTAGCCAATTTATTTCGAATCAAGTATAAATAGTCAGTTAATCATAACATTTTTGAGTGGAATCACACAACAAGTTCCAAATATATATAACAACACACCAAAGACATAACAAACATATGTGTTTTTTTTAGACAATTTCAATTGTCATAGTCTGTTTAGAAGAATCTCCCAAAGCTATTATCAGAACGTATTATGCTTATTTTTTAACAGACACAGACATGAACAACCAAAATACATAGCTTACTTTTATTCCAGTACTCTTGGATAGGCAGATTGGCAAGGCTTTTAGCAAATGCCTCTTTGACCATATTATGACTGTTTTATGTGGTGCCAAAAATATAAAGTTAGTTGCTTGACTTTTGATATTAGTTACAGCTCTCTTGGAAGTTAGTCAGTTGTTGTTAGTAGGTAGTTAATCATTTTTAATCAATTTAATATGTTTCATAATATGAAGCATCGTGGGTATCGATATGCTTTCTACCTTTTGTAATGCATGTGATCTTCTTCCCTTTGATCCATGGATTTGTATTTGTTAGACCATTTTTTTTTAAATGATAAATCGATAACTCTGAATGTCAACAGAAATGTTTGCAACAATGCATAAAAAAGTTAGTAAGTTAAGTTTTGTAAATGAAAATGCAAAAGTTATACACATTGCGCATAAATTTTGAAGGTATTTTTCTAAAAATATTAAAAAAAATAAAGTTGTTTGGCGAATGTTGTATATCCTTTATCAGTACATCATCAATGACACTTTTATGTAGAATTTGTTATTAAAAGAATTACCCCTAGATTATTTACAAAACTATAAATATGATTCGCCCATGTTTTCTAATTCCCACTTTTTTTCTTTATTCGGATTCTTAGGTGGCAATTTCAAGAGGTTTAAATGGAATTGGACTTGCCATTGTTGCTCCAGCAATTCTGTCCCTGGTTGCTGACTCCACTGTTGATAGCAATCGTGGCATGGCTTTTGGGTGGCTGCAACTTACAGGAAACCTTGGAAGCATCATTGGTAATCTCTTTGCTGTACTGCTAGCCTCAACATCAATCTTTGGCATACCTGGTTGGAGAATAGCTTTTCACATTGTTGCATTGGTGAGTATCATAGTTGGTATATTAGTACGCATCTTTGCTAATGATCCACAGTTTTCAAAGAACGCAGGAAAAGCTACATATCAAGCTCCAAACAATCCCTTTTATTCTGAAATGAAAGATCTACTGAAAGAAGCAAAGTCAGTTATAAGAATTCCAACATTTCAAATACTTGTGGCTCAGGGAGTCTCTGGATCATTCCCCTGGTCTGCATTGTCATTTGCCACTCTTTGGCTAGAACTAATAGGCTTCTCCCATATGACAACATCATTGCTTTGGTCCCTATTTATAGTTGCTGTTTCATTTGGGGGTCTGTTTGGAGGATGGATGGGGGATATGTTATCCCAAAGGTTACCAAATTCCGGAAGAATAATGTTGTCACAAATAAGCTCAGGTTCAGCCGTTCCTCTAGCCGCAATTTTGTTGTTGGGATTGCCTGATGATCCATCCACAGCCTTCATGCACGGTCTGGTTCTATTCATCATGGGATTGTGCATATCCTGGAATGGCGCAGCAACTAACAAGTACGTATTAATGAATGTTCTTGTTCATTTTCTTTTGTTTTAGAATTCACAGGATTTATTGAGATTTAGCAAAAAAACGTAGACTCGTTGCATTTGCTTTAAATAGCCACTAATTTTTTAATTTAATAAATAATAACCATTAAGAGCAACTACGACGGTGTTTGGAAGAATATTTAACTGCTGAAGTTAAAGTATTATGTGGGATCAAGTGATTACCTTATATCAGTAGCTATAGCTTATTGGAAAAGGTGCAATTTCTTTGCAATATGTTACTTAGAACTACATCCAACAAATTGATTATAGATTACACTTCTGTTAAAGTAAGCTTTGTCAATATTGTGTTTTTGCCTACCCATTTGCATACTGTTGCATTAAGTAGGTTAGTTATAGAGGTGAGAATTATGGCATCTTCAAATCTTAAGTCTGTCAAGTCTCCCCATTTACTGATAAATATCAGCATAGGTTTTCGCAAGTACCTACCTAGATCAAACATAAACGCAAAATCAGAAAACGTATCCAAACATCATTCTTCAGAATTATTTTTCATGGCTTTCCATTTCTTCAGAAGTAGAAATGCATCAAACACAATTTGAACATTTCAGCTCTTAATTTTGTCCAGAGGGTTGGTGTATCTTCCAGCCCCATGACTTTATAATGAAAGTTACGTGACATTATGGTTTAGTTATGCTATTTCTAAGAGTAACAGCAATTACAGGAATAGTATAATACTATTTAACAATAATTAAGTAATTATCAATCTGTAATTGCTCAGACAATATGAAATTTTGTTTTTCGACTTTGACTAGGTATAGTTATGAGACTATTTTTTAAGTTAGGGAGTGGTATCAGGTAAAGTCCTCCTAAAGTGAGGACATCAATATTCACACCCTTCATATTGTTCACATGTGTCATAGTCTACTTCTACTTCCATCAATCAAAGCTACGTTTAGAATTAAACAAAAACAAACGTAGATTTTTTTTCACAGTAGCCAATCGAGGGGAGACTGTATTCTTTCCTGGGTCTGCTTCATTCTTGTTCTAGGTTTTTCTCATAGAAAGTACACCAATGGTTTCTCTCATTGTAGAGCTTTTCTGCTGCTAGCTTTCTGTTAATCTATGTGCTTAGGGCTTCTATAAAAGATGAAAATTATGTAACACAATAAAATTATTTAAGTGTAGCTAACAACTATTGGTCATATGCATTTTGTTCAGTTCTCTTTGAAATTTAACCGTGTAGACAGTCCAATATTTGCAGAAATAGTTCCTGAGAAGTCCCGGACGGCAATATATGCTTTGGATCGATCTTTCGAGTCTATATTGGCATCTTTTGCTCCACCTGTCGTTGGAGTTTTGGCACAGCATGTTTATGGTTATAAACCAATTCCAAAAGGATCCTCAGGCTCTGTTCAGATTGAAACAGATAGAGAAAATGCTGCATCACTTTCCAAGGCACTTTATACTGCAATTGGTATTCCTATTGCAATTTGCTGCTTCATCTATTCATTCCTTTATTGCACCTACCCGAGGGACAGGGAGCGAGCACGAATGGTTGCATTGGACGAATCTGAAATGCACCGGTTAGAGGATGAAGACTGCCTGAACGAAGAATATTGCGAAATTCATGTTTTAGAATCAAATGAGCTGAACGGTAAAGAAAGTAGCAAGATTGATCAAATAAATTATCCAAGGCAAGAGAGCATTGATTTGGATGACAATGATGAGAAAGTTTTACTGTCCCGTTAATTAACCTTACAGTTGTAGCTCTCATTTGAAAAATCAAGTTATTTGATGACTTCTATGCATGGGAAAACTTATACAGCTTTTTTGTTGATAATCCTTATTGTCTTTTTTTTTTTTGCGCTAGCGAAATCCATATTTAGTTATTGTACATAGAAAAAGAAGTTTGTTACTTGAAGTGTAGAGAAAAGCATATTCTCATACAAATTTTGCGACAAATATGCAGTAATTTCAAAACAACATTTTCATTAAGAAAGTATATCCCAAAAAGAATAAATCAGACGAACGTGATGTATCATCATCTGCTGTTTGTTTTCATACAAAATATAATAGTGATGCAGCTTTGCTCCCACTCGGTTCTTCAATGCCATTATTTAAGAATCTCATACCATTAACGCCATCATCATCATCATTTTATTTGGTATACAGAGGACATATTCCACACTCCTTCACCGTGACGGTTGATTGAAAACATGAGAAATAATCATTTTCAAAACTTGAGTGATGATGATAGTCTTGTTGGATCTCAAAAGTGAAGTATTGGGCATGAAATAGCTTTCTTCCAATTCTTTCAAAGTCCAATTGATATTTCCATAGGAATGTGTGATCTTGAACAAAAAACCTATCTCGACCCTTCCAGTGGAAATAGTTTTTTAGCTCATGCTTGGGAAGAAAGTGTTGTTGGCCCTCAGATTCAAATGATAGTCTGTACGTAAAGTTACCACCTCTTGTTCTTGTGTTATACATGTCTTCCTGTCCCAAAACAACACACAGAGCTAATCCAACGAGCCTATTTTTACCACACCAATATGGAGAAACTTTATTCATGGTTACTGAATGTCCCTGGCAACGGTAAGGGAAAGGGAACCAACCAGGAACTACACTCCCTGGAAAACAGAAGAACACTGACTTATATTCATCATTGATCCTAATCCATGCTTCGTCTCCAATACCACCCTGAAAGTATGCACCGTGTTGTTGACTATTGGTGAAATAAAATTTGAAGGTACATTCTTTGGAATCAGACAGGAGTTTCAACCTTGAATTTGGCACCATTCTCTTAATGGATGGGCAATCAAATGCCGAAACCTGGTTTAGATTTGGTGGAAGCTTTGGAATATATTCAAGCCTTTTGCAGTCACTTAAATCAAGTGATTTCAAACTTGAGAGATGAGCCATACTCTCAGGAAGGTTCACAATGCTGCTTTCTTGTAGTGAAAGTTCTGTCAACGATGACAAGTGACCGATGTCATTTGGGATACCTGTTAACCTGCCACAGCCAGAACAATCAAGCAGGGATAGATGATTTAGATTAACAATGCCGTTTGGAAGCGACACCAGATTACTGCACAGTTTAAGGCGCAAGGTTTGAAGCCCAACCAAATACTCCACTGATGAAGGCAGATCTTTAATTGCTGTTTTTGTTAAGTTAACGTGAGCAAAACTTTCTGCAGGCTCCAAGATCTCTGGGAAGGTACTAAGCATTGAGCAACCATGTAAATCGAGTTTTGTAAGCTTCAAGTTGAAAATGCTGCTTGGAAAGGTTTCAAGTGATTCACAGTAGGTAAGGTCTAACTTGAAGAGTTTGCTGAGACTTCCAATGGAAGCTGGAATCGTCTCAAGTCTTGTGCACATTTGCAAGCTCAACTCTTCAAGCCTGACCAAATGGTGCAAGGATGATGGTAATTCTTTTATTGCTGTTTTGTCTAAGATGAGCACTGTTAGATTTTCCATAGTCTCCTTGATTTCAGGTAACTCCTCCAAATTTAAACAACCACCGAGATAAAGTCTTCTCAGAGAATTCAAATTGAAAAGTTCAGCTGGTAGGCATGTAAGAGATTCACAACTAGAGATATCTAACCAACAAAGCTCGTTGATACTTGTATACAACGAGGGCATGGTCTTTATCATCACTTTCATGTTTAATAAGCATATATTGTCTAATGGTTCTCCTTTTTCGTATCTGTCAGCATCAACAATGGGGTTAAACTCAAAAGAATGTGAAGAGTATTCCCCAATCTCGTAACCCCCCGAATTTTGTGCCACCCCGAAATCGGAAACACTAGGCAGCATTACTACTTTATCTTCATCTTTAAAATTTTCCCCGTCCCAGAATCCATTAAAATGTGAACAACTGTATGATTGAACCGCATCAGTTCTACAACTTATTAAAAGTGTTTCAAGGTTGCGACAACCATGGAGAACAACTAATCCAGAAGATTTTGATAGAATGTTACTGGGAAGACTTAAACTCTTCAGCGTGATACAACCATTTAAACATAAACAGTTGAGTTTGCTTAGGAAGCTCGACGAGTAAACTTGCACCAACCTTACACAATTACTGAGAATTATTTCTTCAATATTTGGGGACAAAGAGAGGTCTGGTAGTTCCATCAGCCTCCAACAATAACTAAGGTTGAGCCTTTTTAAATTTGGTAAAGCCTGGAACAAAAAGTAAATGATTAATAAAAATTTAATGAATTTGAGCTTCTTAACAAATGTCCTTGGAAACTAGTTACCATTTCTCTTAAATTATTTAAAAAATTGTATATACCATTCAATCACCAGAGCACAAAGTCATGCAACATAAAACTTGAAATGAAATACCTTATCCCCCTCCCAAAGTTGTTCAAGAGGGCTATGAGGCAGATCAAGTGTAACAAGATATTCTGGGCAAAAATCTTGTGGCAATGATCTTTGAGGAAAGCCATCCCAACGAAAAAATTTTAAATCATCTAGTAGACTCTTAAGAAACTCATGAAGCATCACATTTGAATTTGTCCTAAAATGTATAGAAGGATTATAGAACTGGATCATTCTTAGATTATGCATTTTCTTGAAAGTTTCAGCATGTAGTTGAACTTTCTTTATCTTGCATATGTCCAGGAATATACACTCAATTGCATCAGTTCCCTTTCCCTAGAAGCAAACATAAGGAATTACTATAGATAAATAAACAGGAAAAAATTAGTTCCATAAAATGTAATGGTATTAAGTATTTATTTTTTATTTTTTTGCAATCATCCAATCCATCCAATGGTACTAATTGTTAAGCATTTTGCAATATGTGGGAAAAAGTAAATTCATGAGATAACAAGTGAGGGTTAAGAACATACCTTGTTCTTTCTTAAAACGTCATAAATATCATCAGGCTTCCATAATCGACTTCGCTTTCCAGGATCATTGACACATTGTTGCCGAACTATTTCATGTCCCATCTCTTGTATTAGATCATGCATCACAATTCTACCTTCTGAAACAGATATAAGACACCTGTCTTTGTGAACGTCCATTCCAATGTGAGCAGAGAAACCACAACGATCTAATGTTTGTGACACAACATTCTCCAAATGTCCTCTGTAGAAGCAAGCTATGTCAAGAAATATATTCTTTTGTTCGTCGTCAAGTCCATCATAACTTAAACTCAGCACTTTGAAAGTTTTAAGATCAGGAAACTTTTCAAGCTTTTGCAACTCACTGACCCATGCTTCCTTTGTTCTTCCGTGAAGCAATAAGCCCAAAACTTTGAGAACTAATGGAACTCCTTTAGCATAATTTAATACCTTTTCCGATAAGCTCACATAAGTTTCTATTGGATACTTTTGTTTAAAAGCATTTAAACAGAAGAGTCGTAGAGAATCTTGAAAATCCATCTGCCTAACTTCATATATTTCATTAGCATTGGCATTCTCAAGCACTTGCTTGTCTCTACTAGTCACAATGATTCTACTCCCCAGGCCAAAGTTACTACAACCAATTAAACCTTCAAGTTGATCTGAATCGTTCACGTCATCAAGAACAAGGAGAACCTTTGCTCGTTGAAGCCTCGGAATGTATGAAAAATTGGATTTAGAGGATGTAATGTCTTCATCTAGAAGTTCGGATAAGTATTTTCTTCGTACATGGTCTAGTCCAGCTCTTTCTATTTCTTGCTGAACATTTAGAACAATGCTTCTGCAACTGAACTGAGTTGCAAGTTTATGATAGATTGCATTGGCAATTGTTGTTTTGCCCATCCCTCCCATGCCCCATATTCCTATGATACGAACAGTCCATGACTCGAGGTGCAACAAGGATTGGATTTGTTCAATATGCTTTTCAATTCCAATCATTCCTTGATGATCGCTTAAAACACAATGATTCAATTTTCTCAAAATATCTTTCACAATCTCTCTAACAAGTGTGTGTTCTGGTCTGACACATAATAAAAAAATTAAAGCATCAGTCTTCTCCTTATAAAAACTAATCGAAAGGATAATAGGGAGTTAGTTACAAAAAGCATCATTGAATTACCTATTTTTAATGTAATATTTTTATCTTCTAATTAAACTATATGCAATAAGTGAAATATCCATTATTTTTTCTGGATATATCCATTAAATCATCTATTTTGTGTTTGTGGTAGACTTTATCAGCAAATACCGACATGTGCCTTCCTAATTATGTTCATGTGGAAATAGTGGACTGAAAATAATGATGAGTCTCTTAGTTTTTATTTTTATTTTAAAGAAGATGAGTCTCTTAGGCTTTGTTTGTGAGTTTGGAGGGGAAGGAAAGGAAAGGCTTGAAGAAAGAAAAAAAAAAGGAAGGAGTAAGTGAAAGAAATATAGGACATCGGAAGGAGGGGCTTTGGATGACTTATTTTTCTTCAAAATATGAAACCCTCCTCGTTTGAGAGAACTAAAAAATTGTATTGGAGGAGGGTTTTGGGGGGTTTGAGAGAGTTTATATGAATTCTTCAAATTTAATATACGTTGTTATAATATTCTTAAAATTAAAAATATATTAATCATAAGCATTAATTTATCACTCCCAAAAAAATTACTATTTCAAAAAATGTGAAAGATTTCTAGATTTTTCCCTATATATCTCTACCTCCAAAGTCTTTCTTTCCTCTCCCCTCCAAACTCTCAAACAAAGCCTTAATTAAACTATCATTTATTCCAATAGAAGAGTCACAATTTTACCACTTGCATTATCCACATGAGCTACTTTAACCATATTTTACTAATATAAGTTTGTAAACATTTTTAAAATGTTGTGAATTCATATGTGTGTGAAAGTCAAATTATAAAACTTATTTTGAAATGGAGGAAAGTAATAAATAATCGCTATAAAAAAATTAGAGTGATAGTTCCGATTAATTTAAGAGGTATGATATTTTGACAACCATTTTTAGGACAACTTTTTAGAGAATCATTTTTTCGCTCTACTTTTGGGAGAAAAACAATAAAAGAGAGAAAGATGGAGAGGGAAAGTAAGAACAATATGAGAGAGAGAATTGTCTTTTTTGTCAAAAATAATTGTACAAATATCTTAATTCTTATTTTAAGTGAGCTATTGTTTTTTATTATTTTTTTCTAATGATTTATTATTAAAAAAAAGTAGCTCTTTGTCTTGGTCCATATGCTAAAATAATCACAACAAATTAAGAGAAAATTTAAAAGTAAATTAAAAGAGATTTCAAGAACTATGAAAGTAATCCCTCCATTTCAAAATACATGTCGCAGTCAATCATTGCACATGTCAATACACAACTTTGACCATTATAAAAATTTGATATTTTGAAAACATTCGTTGAGACAAATCAAACAACATCTTACATGTTAACATTTAGATTTATATATTAGTTAAAAAATATGGTCAAAACAACTTATGTGAATAGTATACATTTTAAAATTGCGACGTGTATTTTAAAATGGAGAGAGTACTTATTATTATTTTAGTCTATTCTTTTTTTCCATCAAAAAGTTTTGATTAAAAAATGCTATAAGTATTTATTTTTATTTTAAAAAAAATACATCCTGACATAAGGTGTGGATCATATAACTTTTCTTATTTAAAATGTAAATTTTGGAAAAATAACACAAATCATCAATAAATGTAAGCTTAATTGCATTTTGATCCTCTAAATATTGTGATCATGCAATTTTGGCCTCCCATGTTTTCTTCTTTTGTGATTTGTTAGTGTCCCCCTTCCAATTTCCTCCAAATTTTACGTTGGTGTGACATTAGTTATTAATGTGACTCTAATTTGGGATGGCAATGGGCACCTATTGGACAGGGTACCATAGTGCCCATCCTCATACCCGTATTTTAAGAGAATTTCCATACCCAAGCTCATACCCTCGTGGGAAATAAGTTTGGTACCCGTCCCCATACGATATGGGTATCTAAATGCTCGTACCCACACCCATTATCCGCACTTTCACAACAAAAAGATATTAAATAACAAAAAATATCACATCATAATTAAAATATGATATGAAATCTGCTAAATCAACATATAAAATATTACGCATCATATTATTTAGCCAAATAATATAAATAAAGTTATTGGTATAGTCTATATAATGTGTGGGCATGTGGCGGGGTGGGCACGAGAGTGCCCGTACCCATACCCGTTCAAATTTGCGGCCAATTACCCATGTCCAAGCCCATACCAATAATATGGATATTTACCCGTCCATCATAGGTATTTTTTGCGGGTGGCTATTGAACTTGGGTTCAATTGTCTTCCTACTCTAATACTCATAGACAGTGTGATTTTTCTATAAAATTAAAAAAAAAACGCTAAAAATCAACTCGTATATCGGGAGTGAATGAAATCCCTAATTAGTTTTTCAAAATTTGTGTTTTTTTGTTAATTTTTATTCTTCAAATTCAAATAAAAGTTACCCTAACTATAAGAGTTGGATATCACTTCAATCATAATATAAAGAGTTAAATATGTTTTAGGTTTCTATAAAAAAATTGAAAACTTGTAACTTTAGTCCTTATTTAATTTTAATAACTTTTTTACTCGTTACAGAAAAAATTACATGTAATTTTAGTCCTCTTAAAATAATTTTTTTAACTATCCTTAAACTCTTAAATTTTTGAGTGATTATTTTGAGACAAATTTAAAATGTTACGGAATGTTTATCTACTAAAATTTAGAATTTTTTTTTAAAAAAAAAATAAATATAAATTTTTTTAAACGGCAAAGTTTAACAAAAAAAATTAGTGACTGACCTGGTTACTTGTGAATCCCAGCCCGAGAGTCCAGCTACTTGGGTTAGAGCAGCTTTCCACTCGTCCACTTTACCGCCAAATCGCTGTTGATGTTTAACAAAATCGTCCGCATAGCTCTGTCTCTGATGCCTAACATTTGATGGATCCACCTTATAGAAAACAGGTATCACTTCCCTTCCATATCTCTCCTTACATTCCAGTATCTTTTTGAGTTCATCCAAGCACCACGTGGAAGAAGCATACTTTTCTGACAAAATGACAACATAAATTGTTGATTCTTCTATTGCTTTGTGTAGTGCTGGTGAAATTTCTTCGCCTCTGCCAAGTCTATAATCTATAAATGTTTCAATATTTTTTCTACACAATTCTGCATAAAGATGACTCGTGAAGTTGTCACGAGTGTCCTCTCCTCGGAAGCTGAGGAACACATCATGCTTTGTAGTCGTTGGATGAGACATTGGCAATAGCAGAACTTTAATTTTCGTACACCCAACAGTGGAAGGGATCAAATTTCTTTATTGCCTCTTGTTTGTTTTGTGTCTTTTGCCTTTGGTATGAACATTTATATATACTTACCATCAAATTTCTTTTGCCTTTTCGTACACCCCAACAGTGGAAGGGATCAAATTTCTCATTCTCTGGTTAGTGCCGAAACTTCCATGTTTGTTCTCATTCTCTGGTTGACTTAGCATCAGAGCAACTCCAGCGGCATATTTTTATGCTTGTTCCGCCGGCGTGTAAGTCCAAAAGCTGGATATTTCATCTGTTCATGGTTAAAGTTGGCGAGACTGGAGTAATCGTTAGTCACTTTCTGAAGTAACGTTACTTTGAATAAAAGAATATTAAACGGTGGGATCTAAAATATCTTGGCCAATCACAAAAATTGTCACAATGTTAATAGGATTCGCATAATAAACAAAAAAAGATATTATCATTGAAGGTGCTCTTAGTTGCGTCATTTTGACGCAAAGCTAGAGTGGCATGCCATTTACTCTGTACATATATAACTTTGAAACTTGTAAATGGAGTCGAGGTGAGGGAAAAATACAATTTTTATAGAGAAATTCAAACATTGATGTGAAGAACTTATTTTAGGTTAAATAAATTTTTTCGTCTCTATAAATATATCAAAATTTGATTTGATTTTCTAAAAAATAAAAATGAGATGTTTTCATCCTCACAAAAAAAATTGTTTTGTTTTCAGTCTCCAATGGATATAATTGTAACATTTTTTAACAATATGAATATATGAAGGTTGAACATAATATGGATACAATGTGAACATAAAAGTGTTATAATCTTGACATTCACATAAACATAAAGTGACCATTAAAGACTAAAAACAAATATATTTTTTTGCGATGATGAAAACATTCGGTTTAAATTTTTAGTAACTAAAATCAAAATTCGTTATATTTATAGAGACGAAAAACTTATTTAATCCTTGAATTTTTATCTTGACTAGTTGATGAAAGTAAACTTGATTACCTTTTTCGGCGTTTCTTTATGCTTAATGTCTTTAAGTTATCTCTTTCTTCTTCTTCATCCTTCGATAAGGGGTGGTTTTGTGTATCCTTATTTATTAATTTTGTTAGATCTGCAGCAACTTAACCTAATATTTTCTCTCCCATTTACTTTATTAGGTTAGAAGTAATTTAAAAAATGCATCGCACCAATTTCATTCCTATCCTCTTACCTTTTTTTTGACAATATTTTCTACACTTATCCTTATTTATTAATTTTGTTAGGTCTGCAGCAACTTAACCTAATATTTTCCCTCTCATTTGCTTTATTAGGTTATAAGTAATTTAAAAAATCCATCGCACCAATTTCATTCATATCCTCTTGCTTCTTTTTATTGACAATGTTTTATACAGTTATCCTTATTTATTAATTTTGTTAGGTCTGCAGCAACTTAACCTAATATTTTCCCTCCCATTTGCTTTATTAGGTTAGTAGTAATTTAACCTGACGAAGACAATTTCCTTTGATTGTATCATTTGCAATGACAATTAACAAAAGTCAAGGGCAGTCGCTTAAACATGTTGGTGTATATCTACCAACACCTGTATTTTTTCACGTACAGTTGTATGTTGCTGTTTCAAGAGTTACATCCAAAGAAGGACTAAAGATATTGATCACTGATGAAGATGGTGAAGATACCAATGTAACGTCTAACGTCGTATATGAGGAAGTATTTTGCAAAGTGTGATGAAACTACATGCCAATGTACTAAAAATTTCATATTTCTTTTACCGGATTATTGATAAGATTACCAGATTTTCTTTTATAATATTTTCAGATTTCATACATTTTATGAAGTGTTTTATTTTGTCTACTATGGATTATCACGTGTTATTTTTTTCACCGTTACCAATTA